>Ga0256405_10000367_pt1 | contig 150995 bp, 125 predicted proteins | sample RumenRJG_02DNA_FD_189096 | JGI IMG/M metagenome (GOLD analysis project Ga0256405, IMG submission 189096) | Bovine rumen microbial communities from Lethbridge, Alberta, Canada - RJG_02 | ecosystem: Host-associated > Mammals > Digestive system > Stomach > Rumen | place: Canada: Alberta... | reverse complement strand
AGCTTTGTAGTTAGAACTGTTTTTTAACAGAACATAATTCTTCTCATATCTAAGATATTCACCCTCAGTAAAATAATACTGACGGATGTTGTAAATAGCTTCGTTGGTCAGATTCTTTGCAATATGACAGAGTTCTTTAATGGTATGGTAATCATTTTTTGAAAGATGTTTAAGCTGCTGTTTGACTGTAAGATACATACATTTTAATCCTTTCTGAAGACTTGGAATGGGATGTTCCTGTATGTATTATTATACTACTTTTTTACAGATATTATAGTAATTAGTAAAATAAATGTGTAAAAAGGGCTGTATCTCATGACTAAAGTCACGAGTGTTAGCCCTAAGATTATAAAGGTCGTCATTAACCGGAAATTTTTCTCAGCATGTAATTCTATGAAAAATTTCCGGTTTAAGAAAATAGTTTCGGCTATACGGTTGTTTGAAAAGGCAGCCCCGGTTATACAGTAGTTTTGAATGGTAGCTTCGGCTATACGGTTGTTTGGAATGGTTGTTTCGGCTATATGAAGATTTGTGAAGGCGGAGTCACCCGTTTGCCCTAAAATGAAGCATTTTTCAAGGCGTTTTTTACCAATATTCCAGATGATTTCGGCATATAGCCACCATAAAATTAAGGAGTCACCCGTCAATTCTAAATCTACGGGTGACGCCTTCCTATAAAATCCCGATATAGCCGAAACCTCTTTCTAAAACTAGCTTTAAAGCATGAATCAACTGACTCTAAAAGCTCTAACGGGTGACTCCACATTCAAAACAAGTCATATAGCCGAAATGAGTCACCCTTACGTCCGACGTAAAGGTGACTCATTTGTGTGATTAGGCTTCGTTCATATTCAAGGAAAATATGAAAATAAAAAAGAACACATCTACCAATCACATGATAAATGTGTTCTATATATTGATATCAATAATCATATAATATATCTTAACGGAAATATGTTAAGAATACTACAAGACCACCCATTAAGATAAAGAAACTTCCTAGAAGTGTCGCTCCTACTAATACAGCGCCAGTAAGCTTCGGATCATAGAAGCCTCCATCATCCCCCTCTGAAACAAATATCTCTCTTACCTCATCTACAGCTGGAAGGCCTCGATTTGTAAAGTAAGGCATAAAAGTCCTTCTTAACTCTCCGTTATACCAATACTCATATATTGGAGAACGCGTTCTAGGACTATGATTACTAGCATGTCTAGGTATTACCAGCTGAACACAGGTTGCCTGAACAGGAATATTATATCTCTTCTTCATAGAAGAAGATCTTATAAATGAACCTATAATAATAGCAAAGCCAATAACAATTATAAAAAATGGAAGTATACGATTACCAGCATTATCTAACGAATCCTGTGCCTCTGAACTTGCAAATAGCTTGAAAAATCCATAAACCAGCATAAGCACTCCAACTACTACCGCAATAACTGAAATATAATTTATGCTTCTTCCAGCATTTAAATCCTTAATGATAATCTTCGCACCAATATATGTGAAAAGTATTCCCATAATTAAACCAAGCATTGATGCACTTCCCATTTTTCCAGCTACGACAACCAGAATAGCAAGGATTAATACAGCTATCATCTCTACTCCATTTAAATAGCCTTCGGGATGTGGCTTGATTCTTGGATACCTACCATTATCTGGCTGGTTGAACTGTTGCTGGTTAAACTGCGGCTGGCCCGGCATTTCCCCTGGCTGACCGAACTGCGGTTGATTGTACTGCGGCTGGCCCGGCATTCCCCCCGGCTGACCGAACTGCGGCTGGTTGTACTGCGGCTGGTTATACTGCGTCTGTCCTGGAGCCCCTCCATTTTTCTGCTGCATGAGCATATCATACTCGCGAAGTTTCTCTTCCTTAATCTTCTCGCTCATGTTGCCAGTCCTGACCTGAAGATCAAGAAGCTTCTCAACTTGGTCACGATTCATTTCAAAATTCATCATATAAATAACTTTCCTCCTTATACAATATGAGAATTATATAACATTTTTGATGAATAAGTCATTAAATTATTATTAAATTTTAGTCTTTAATGTGTTATTATATCAAACTGGAAAAATTATGATAATACAAAGGAGAACAACATGAAGAAAAAGATTCTTTCCTTGGTGCTGGCAAGTGTGCTTGCACTCTCACTTGTAACTGGTTGTGGAAGTACCGAAGAAGCTACTACTGAAGCCACTGAAGTCGCTACTACTGAAGCTACTACTGAGGCAGTCGCTACTGAAACAGAAGCAAAAGAAACTGTTAAAGCAACAAAAGGACAGGATAGAGCAGGAAATGAAGTAATTATCCCTAACAAAGTAGATCGTATCATCTCTATGGCCCCATCTACAACTCGTTTCCTTATCGATATCGGTGTTGCAGATAAGATAGTAGCAATTGATACTAACTCTTATGCTTACCTTGATCAGCTCCCAGCTGATGTACAGCAGTTTGATATGATGGCACCTGATAATGAAGCACTTATCGCACTTAATCCTGATATCATCTTTACATCTGGTATGAGTAACGCTGGTGGCGAGGATGTATATCAGTCAGCAAGAGATGCAGGTATCTGTGTCTTCGATATCCCATCAAGCAAATCATTTGACGATATTAGTCAGGATCTTGTAGCTATCGGAAATGCAGTTCATGCTAATAATGCTACAACTGAGATAGTTAATGAGTTTAACAGCCAGGTTGCCGAACTTAAGGCTATCGGAGAGACAATCACTACAAAGAAGAAAGTTCTATTCGAGATATCACTTCCTTCTGCTGATTATCCATCAATCTATACATTTGGTTCAGGAACATATCTTGATGAAATGCTGACAACCATCGGTGCTGAAAATGTTACTGGTGACCAGGAAGGCTGGATCAGCATCTCAGAAGAAGAAGCTATAGCTATGAACCCAGATGTTATAATAACAAATGTTAACTATGTAGATGATCCTGTCGGCGTTATAAAGTCTAGCACAGGCTGGCAAAATGTTACTGCTATAAGAAACGGTGCTGTATACTATATTGATGCAGATGCTAGTAATCAGCCTAACAACCACGTTATAGATGCTACAATTCAGATGGCTAAGCTTATCTATCCTGATGCATTCGCTGATTTTGGCGATCCATTTGCTACAGCAGGTGACGCTGAATAATTGATAAAATGACTGATACACTACGAGAGATAATATGAAAAAGTATATTCTTTCTACAATTTTATGTTTAGTTATTCTAATACTATGTATTAACTTAGGGAGCGTACGTATTACGCTCCCTGATTCTATATATATCACTTTAAATAAAGTATTCGGCAGGCCACTTCCAGATACAGTGGCACCTATGTCCGTATCAATATTTTGGAGTATCAGAGTTCCAAGAGCACTCACAGCATTTCTTGTCGGCGGTGCACTGGCAGTAAGTGGTGCTGTTATGCAGTCACTACTTCAGAATCCTCTGGCCTCTTCTTATACAATGGGTGTATCTTCTGGCGCTTCACTTGGAGCAGCTCTCGTTATAATATCGGGTGTCAGCTCATTTGCACTCAGAAGCTTCCTGCTTCCATCTGCAGGTTTTACTTGTGCAGCCGCCACTGTAATGTTCGTTATCATCTTTTCAAGTAAGATAGACAGAAATCTGCATAGCTACACCATAATCCTTATGGGTATGGTCATTTCTCTTTTTGCAAATGCTGTGCTGACCCTTCTTGCCTCTCTTTTCCCTGATCACTCAAAACAGGTTACGTTCTGGATGATGGGGTCCTTTTCTTCAAGAAATTGGACACACGTTGCCATACTTTTCCCAGCATGTCTGATATTCGTAACGCTTATATGGCTGAACCATAGGGAGATGGATATCATGACATTTGGCGATGAACAGGCTATGTCCATCGGTGTTGAGACAAAAAAGAAGAAGATACTACTCATAATGCTAACTGCTCTCCTAACTGGAATATCAGTTGCATTTACTGGAACTATAGGTTTTATAGACCTTGTAGCTCCTCATACTGTTCGTAAACTCTTCGGAGCGAAGCATAAAGCTGTTATACCAATGAGTTTCCTATATGGCGGTGCATTTATGTCTATAGCAGACCTGGTAGCTCGAACCATTATCTCACCTCGTGAGATTCCAGTCGGTGCCGTTACCGCCCTGATCGGAGCACCATTTTTTGTTGTAATATTCTTTAAGAAACGTAGGGGATAATATGAAGATTTCTTTTGAGAATGTATCCGCAGGATATAGTAAAGAAAATCCTATAATATCAGGCTTTTCTGCCGAGTTTAATGACGGTGGAATCTGTGGAATACTAGGTCCAAATGGATCTGGTAAAACCACTCTTCTTCGCGTGCTCTCTGGAATCATCCCATATAATGGCCACATTAAGCTAGTAAATGAAGAATCCGGACTCGAGCTAAGCACGCTAAGTCGTAAGAAGCTTGCCAGCATTATAGCCCTAACCCCACAGTTTTCATCTATTTACTTCTCATATACTGTATACGAAACTGTTCTGATGGGAAGATATTCACATACCGGTTCTATACTTACTTCAATCAAAGGCACTTCATCTCACGATAAAGAGAAAGCTATTCAGTCCATAGAAATGACAGGACTCAGTGATATATCAGATAGGCAGCTTCACGAGCTGTCGGGCGGTCAGCTGCAGCGTGTTATGCTAGCTCGTACATTTGCCCAAGAGACTCCTATCATACTTCTGGATGAGCCAACAAACCACCTGGACATCAAGTATCATATAGAGCTTATGGAATATCTTAAGAAATGGGTTGAGGGCACTACAACCATCGAAGGCGCCACGCATAAGAATACGGTTATCTCTGTCTTCCATGATATCGGCGACGCAGCTATGGTATGTAACGATATACTCCTAATGAAAGATGGACAACTCATAAAAAAAGGTCCCGCAAGAGATACTCTCTCACGTGACCTTCTTAGTGATATCTTTGAAACCGATGTCATATCTTACTATTCAAACATATCCAGCGTTTTTTAACGATTAAAATCCTTACCAAGTATATTAGATAGATTACCCATTATTGCCTTGGCAACATCAGGTTTATTCATAGAATACACATGAACATTTGTTATACCATTTGCATACAGATCAATTATCTGATCTGTGGCATAGGCAATACCAGCCTGCTTCATCGCATCAGGATCATTTCCAAAATAATCTACCAGACTCTTAAAGCGCTGTGGCATAAATGAACCAGAAAGCTTTATAGCTCGTTCCACCTGATTTGCATTTGTAATAGGCATAATTCCAGGAATTATAGGAACTGTAACACCTATCTCTCTAATCTTATACATAAAGTTAAAGAAGAGATTGTTGTCAAAGACCATCTGTGTAGTAAGGAAGTCTGCTCCTGCTTCCACCTTTTCCTTGATATGCGTAAGATCATCCTTCTGATTTACGCTGTCCGGATGAACTTCAGGATAGCATGCAGCTCCAACACAGAAGTCACCTGCTTCTTTAAGCTCACGAACAAGCTCTGTCGCGTGCTTATAATCCCAGGTTGAAGGATCTGTCTTCTCAAGCTCTGGAGTCAGATCTCCACGAAGAGCCATAACATTTACTATTCCCATTTCCTTCATCTCTTGAATCTTCTGATGAACCATATTTCTACTGGACGATACACAAGTGAGATGAGCAAGGGTTGGCACATTATACTTATCCTTGATATTCTTGGCAATCTCCATAGTGTAGCGGCTGGTTCCACCACCTGCACCATAGGTAACACTCATGAATGCAGGGTGACAAGCAGCTATCTCTTCAGTAGCTGCAACCACACTCTCAAATGTGCTCTCCTTCTTTGGAGGAAATACCTCGAAAGAAAGTGACATATTCTTAGTATCCAGTATATCTATAATCTTCATTTGAAACTAAAACTCCTTTATAATTAAACTTCTTCAGGCGCTTATCCACTATACTTCGACTTCTTCGTATTCGCTCAGTTCTATGATGTCATCCTTACTGTCCTTAAATCCCCGCTTTAGATAATGAGTACCACCTTCAATCCAGATACTTCCGCAGGAACATCTTACAGTCTGAAGTCGCTTCTTGGACTCTATAATATCGCCGCATTTTCTGCACTGTGCCCTGTTAATCTTTACCTTCTTCATAATAACCCCCATGTTCTAGATACGAACTAGTCAACCTGCAAGCAGATTTTCCTGCACCATTATATATCAGAAAGAGCTAATAATCTAGTATCTAGCTGAGTCCAGCTTCATTTCCTTATCAAAAAGACTCAAAAGTTGATATGGTACTAAACTAATATTCGTGATAAAATGTGACAGTCCGCTGGGTTATGTCTAAAAGCAACCCAGGATTTGTTATAAAACTTAAGGACACAAAAGGAGAATCATATGAATGATTATGTAATCAGAGGAATGGCCGCTGGAAATGAGATTCGATTCGTTGCGGCATATACAAGAGAAACAGTTGAAAAGGCTCGTGAGATTCATAACACCAGCCCTGTATGCAGCGCTGCACTAGGAAGACTTCTTACAGGTGGAGCTCTTATGGGAGCAATGTGCAAGAATGATAGTGATGTTCTCACGCTCAAAGTAACAGGTAACGGACCAATCCACTCAATCACTGTTACAGCAGATGCATTTTCAAATGTTAAAGGAATTATATATAATAACGCTGTGGATCTTCCACTGAAGTCAAATGGTCATCTGGACGTAGGTACTGCCGTAGGTGCAGGTACTCTTACTGTCATCCGTGATGAGGGAGTTGCTGAACCATATGTTGGACAGACAGCCCTTGTAAGTGGAGAAATCGGTGAAGACCTTACATACTACTTTGCAGAAAGTGAACAGATTCCTACATCTGTAGGTGTTGGAGTATTGGTTGATAGAGATCTATCTATAAAGCATGCCGGTGGATTCATCATACAGCTTCTTCCTTTTGCTAAGGAGGAAACTATCACGACTCTGGAAAATAGTCTTGCAAATGTTAATTCTGTAACCGACTACTTTAATAAGGGAATGAGCGTAGAGGATATGATGAGAGCCATACTTGGCAAGGATGTCTTCGGCGGCGATATAGTTATAGAAGAGCCTCTCCCAGTTAAGTACCATTGCAACTGCAGTAGAGAGCGTGTTACAAAGGCACTTGTCAGTCTAGGAAGAAAGGAACTCCAATCTATAATCGATGATGGCGAACCTATCACTATGCACTGTGACTTCTGTAACTCAGACTATACCTTTGAGATACCAGAAGTACAGGCCTTAATGAGTAATATATAACAATCCATGTTAATACAAAAAACAGTGTCTACGAAGAGACACTGTTTTTTTTCATATCACGGTCTCTACGAGAGTAGACACATCCACAGTAATCCTGTCGATATAATCCATACTCTTCGGAGAGCTCTATAGATCTTTTATAGCCATTCTTTTTCTTGAAATCACTGAAAAGAAATGAAGGTATTCCATCTATATCTGAAGCCGCTTCCCTCATATCACTCTCAAGCTTCATACCAATCTCGTTAATCCAACGAGCTACCTTATATGGACTTATAGAAAGGGTTGTCGAGAAGTAATCAAACCCATGTTCTCTCGCGTACTCAGCTGTCTTTCTGAGTCGAAGCTCATAGCAGTCATAACACCTCTCGCCTCTTTCCGGCAGATCTTCACGCCCCTTTGCCATAGCGTAGAAAACCTCTGGTTCATACGGACCTTCCACAACCTTTACATCCAGAGCAAAGTCCGCTTCCTTAGTAAATCTATATAGCTCATCTAGTCGCTTCTGAAACTCCTCAACTTCATCTATATTTGGATTATAAAAGAAGACAGTCACATCGAAATGTGATGTAAGTACTTCCAGACAGTGAGAGCTGCACGGACAGCAGCAGGCCTGAAGAAGAAGTGTAGGTTTTCTTCCTGTAGATTCTATCTCTGCATCAGCATTTTTTATTTGTTTTTCGAATTCCTGATAGTAGTTAATCTCGTTCATTTTCTGTTCAAATTACCTATAATTGTATAGTTTTAACAATTGACTTTGTGGAAGTTATACAATATACTTAAGTTATCTGAAGTACTGTAGTTTATATCATTGGTGAAGGAGGTTTTGACATGACTGTTGAGCAAGCAATTAAGAAATATAAGTTAGAGCCTGTAAATGTATATACTGCAAAAGTCAAAGCCAAGGAGCTTAATGTAGACGAAGTATTATACATGAATGTTCAGAAGAACAAGTATGCCTACATCATCCGTGATGGTTCCAGAGGAACCATGCTTTATAAAGATGAGAAGAGCATGTATACCAAGATGTATAAGGGTCTTAAGATGATACCTCTTGAGCCATGATATTAGTTTTCCTAAAATATTAAAGGCGTGTGCTGAAACAAGACAGCACACGCTTTCTTTTTTATATGTTCTATTAAAGCTTAATCTCTGACTTAGAACGAAGGATAGAATTAAGATGATCGATACATTTTGCATCAAGATCAATAAGATATAAAATCTGGCTATCTCCCTCTCCAGTAAAGACAGCTACTCTATATTCTCCTTCATCGCCATTTGGCTCATTCTTTCCAACATACTTCTTAACTTTATACTTACCAATACTTATATCATTTGCCACTCTCTCATCTGTAGCAAGTGCAAGTCGGTTAATCTGTGCAGCCTCGATGCTTGCAACATTCTTTCTTCTCTTCTTTGCTATAACACGTGCAATCTCTATATCTCCATTTGTAAGTATGTACTCAAACTCATTGCTAAGTCCATCCTTTGCATAGGTTATAAGAAAGATTCCAGCAAAAAGAAGAATTGCTCCGAAGACAGGAATCAAGAAGAAAAATGGTATCGCAAGTATTACAAGCACTATAGCCAGAACTAAGAGTCCTATAGCTGAACCTGGTGCCTTTGCATCTATAAGTCTTTCGTTGTATCTATCCATGATTTCTACTCCTGTTTTCCTTTATTTTCTCAGCCTGTTCTATCTCCTTAGAGACGTCTAATGTACCGCGGCCTTCGACCTCATCTATCATACCTGTAGCAACATTTCTGTATACATAGTTATCAATAGTTTCGAGAAGTGCGATAGACTGGCAAGATATTCCAAGTCCCTCACCAGTAAATCCAAGTCCTTCCTCGGTGGTTGCCTTAACATTGATACGATCTAGTTCTATCTCAAGGGTATCAGCAATCCTTTGTCTCATTTCCGGTATAAAGCTTGCCATCTTAGGCTTCTGAGCGATAATAGTGGCATCAATATTTCCGATAATATAGGATCTATCATCCAGCATTTTCTTAACTTCTGATAACAGCTTCATGCTATCCGCTCCCTCATATCGAGGATCCGTATCAGGAAAATGCTTTCCTATATCTCCCAGTGCTGCTGCACCAAGAAGACTATCCATTATAGCGTGCACCAGGCAATCCGCATCCGAATGGCCAAGGAGCCCTTTCTCATATGGAATCGTCACTCCACCTAGTATGAGAGGTCTACCCTCAACCAGCTTATGAACGTCGTATCCCATTCCTACTCTCATATTATTCCTCCCAGACAACGTCTGAACCGTCGTCTATATAACGTCCATCACGATATACTCGAATAACTGTAATGATATTTGATATTCCAAGTATTATCATGATCACTCCAATTATCATAACAAGTGTGCTAGCGATATCAAGTGGAATAGCCACAAGCACGATACCCAGCACCAGGGTAATAATGTCATTTATTATATACTGAACAAAGTGGTCGCTTCGTCCCTTCACCATATAAGCATCATGAATCCTGATTCCCGAATTGATAAGAACCATAACGCCAATCGCCTTAACTATAAATGCAGCGATAACTCCTGGAAATGCTATGCATATAATACCAAAGAGTATAAGAACTATAGCTATAGACATGGTAATAGGCGAATAAGAAGCAAGCAGCGTACAAGCCATGATTGCACCTATTATCACGAAGACTATTCCAACTACCTTTACTGTAATGCTTATAGCACTACCTGGAAAAAATACAAAGAAAAGACCCACGATCATCATAATAAGTGGAACTATAAATGATACCATGTTCTTTTCAAAGAAATCTTTTATTGATTTTTTATTCATAATATTCTGGTCTCCAAATCATAAACATATGTAAGTATGCCACAATTAAGACTCAAGTATATCACTATCCACGAACTATCTCAACTATATCTCGAATAGTAGACGCTACCGAGTTTTCCCAGCAAGGTCCTATAACCACGTCAGCAGCACCCAGTGCAACCTGCGAAGAATTAGCGACTGCATAACCTATTCCCGCGATTCGAATCATTTCCGCATCATTATCAGCATTTCCGAAGGCAGCTACATTCTGAAGCTCGACTCCCAAGTAGCTGCACATACGTCTAAGCCCTGGACCTTTGCCACTTTCTTTAAATGATATCTCTATCAGCTCGGGTATCGAAGATGTGAAGTAGACATCCTCCACTTCCTTCTCAAGCCTGGATGTCAGTTCATCAAAGAGACTTGTATCAAAGACATTATAGTTCATGCAATCAAGCTCAGTCTTATGTTCCTGAATAAATCCACGGATATTATCCTCAGCGTGTCTGGTCTTGCGAAGGTACTTCTTACGATGTTCGGATATCTTCTCATTTGCGAGAAGTGTATCCAGAAGACGTCTGTCACTATGTGGCACACCTCTTGTAAATGCATCAAGATAGAGGACGTCTATATAATCATCTGCCAGCTTCACTATTTGATCTACGGATTCTGGTGACAGAAAGAATGCCTTCATACATTCACCCGTTTTTACATTGAAGAGATTTGCGCCATTTGAACATATAGCGTAGTTTACTCCCGGTATATCCAGAAGCTCCTCTGGAAGCGAGTAAAAAGAACGGCCACTGGCAATAACTGGCTCTATCCCAGCTTCAGCAGCCATAATAAATGCATCTCTGGTTTCCGGAGCCAGCCTTCCCTGGCCGTCCAGCGCCGTGTCATCCAGATCAAATGCAAGCATTTTAATATTCTTAATCTTTTCTTTGATATTGTCCATTTTCTCAGTCTAGTCCAATATTTTAATCTAAATCTATTTCAGTCGTTCAACTTCTTTCAATAGTCTCATAGTAGACTTACCATCACAGCATCCCATATATTCCTGATAGAAGTTATATAAATCCTCATCCTTACATTTATCTAAGTAGAGCTTATATTCAACACATTTTATAAGCTCATCTTTATTCGTGATGAAAGGAGCCGGGAAGCTTCTTGGATCTGCGTAGAATCCCCTATTCTTCTCATATTCCTCAATATCAGGGCAGAACATGATAAATGGTTTTCTAAAGATTGAATAATCAAAAAGAATTGATGAATAATCCGTTATAAGCAAGTCCGTAACCGGCAGTAATCTGTCTGTTGATATAGCTTTGTATCTCTTATCAAAGTACTGCGGATACACTCTTCTCATCAGAGGGTGCGGTCTTACTATAAGAAAGACATCATTTAGATTTGCAAATGCTTTCTCCAGCCCCATATCAAGTCCAGGAGCCTTCGGTGATGCAGCATTTCCAGAAAAAGACGGAGCATAGAGAACCACTCTCTTTCCCTTTGCTTCAGGATAGATCTTCTCAAATCTAGCTCTACACTTATCGGTCCACTTCTTATCAAAATATATGTCAGTTCTTGGAAGTCCCAGAGGTTTTGTGATTCCAGCTGGAAGTCTAAGCGCCTTCTTCCAGTAATTTACACATACAGGAGCACTCACTGTAACCAAATCATAGTTAGCAGTTGCATTTCCCTTATAAGACTTTGGAATATCATCCAATGTGTCATATCCCATCTTCTTAAGAAGACCACCCGAATGCCATAGCTGTATAACCTTGGTCTCTTCACGCTTCTTGCAGGAAGACACAGGAAGAAAATAGCTGCAGATATATACATAACCTGCAGCCGCATAATCCTTCATAAAGGCTTTCATAAACCTAAATGTCTCCGGCCACGACATATCTTTTATATCTCTAACATATAGAGTGATGTCCTTGCCAGAAGCCTTAAGAGCGTCATATACAGCCATCATACTGCTTGGTAAAGTGTTGCTATGCATTTCCGCAAAGATAACCTTGTTCTTATCTACCTTTGTGGAAAGAGCCGCTTTCTTATACACCCTAGGAAGCATACAATTCTGGACATATGACTTAATATGTTGTTTTATCACAAAGCTTATACTTTTCATTATTCGTGATTAATGATATCTTCCACCGATGTGGTGCTGATACCTATAACATTTTCATTGTTACGCTGAGCAGCTTCATTTACCTCAGTAACCGTAACCTGTGTAGCATTTGTCACTGATGCAGTATCAGTAGTTATACTATCAGGTACAGACATTCCACCGTTCTCAACAGTTTTCTTAAGTATCTCAACCTCAGACGCAAGATTATCTATAGTTGTCTGAAGTGTAACCTGTGTATCTTCATAGTCTGAGTTCTTTGAACTGAGAGCATCCTTCTCAAGTCGCAGATTTTCTATCTCATTATTCTTTGTAGAGATTGTCTGATTATAGGAAGCCTCCATCTCTCTAATCTTCTCCTGATAATCCTGCTTAATCTCTGGCATAACAAGGAAGTAGAAAACTGCAACGCCAAGCAACATACCCGCCAGCATATAGATATTAGAGAACCTTGCAAGACTCTGCTCCTTATACTTCTTCATCCTCAGGCTTCTAGCCTTTGGACCTTCTTCAGGAACTATCTTTCTTGCAGGACGACTGGTCTCTTCCTCGATACCATAGTACTCCTCGGTTTCCCTCTCTATCTTCTCATCGAAGACACCATTTATTAAGTTTTCATCTTCATTTTTAGACATATAACACCTGTTAAGACTGGGAGGCTTCTCCCGTCTTACTTATAATCTTTTTTATCTCGCCTACCATATATAAGGAGCCAACAGCTACAAGGAGTGTATCATCAGCTAGTTCGCCAGTTGCAAGCTTCCACGCACTTTCCAGGTTTGTAGTTCCAACAACTTCAAAATGTTTCTCCGCCGGAAGGTACTTCTGGAAGAGACCAACCAGCTCTCCCGCATCCTTACGACGCTCTGAATCCAACTCACTTACATACACATCTTCGATGTTCAGCCCTCCAGACGAGAACCTCTTTGATAATATACGAATAATAGCCTCGTAGTTCTTATCACTCGATACCGCAAAGAGAATACTGATCTTTTTTCTATCAGTTTTATAACACAGAGCCTTTACGGATTCAACAAGTCTAAGGATAGCATCCTCGTTATGAGCACCATCTATTATAACATTTTCTTTTAAAAACTCCATCCTCCCTGGGAAGAAAAATGAGTCAAATGTTTTAAACAGAAGTTCATTATACTGAAAATCCTTCTTCGTGTCACTCCCTTTACAAAATCCCATCATAAGGGTTGCCTCAGCAACAGTGTAAGCATTATCCCTTTGATAGAGAGCTGTAAATGAATCTATCTTCTCCAGAACCTCATCTGTCATAAGCTTCTGCAGTTCTTCCATATCCTCTCTCACATTAACAAATGGAGTAAAGGTATTCTGTGCCTGTTTTTCTATCACGCCATCTGCAGCTTCACTGCCCGTGTTAAAGATTACTGGAATATATGGCTTTATTATACCCGCCTTTTCCCAGGCAATCTCTTCAATAGTACTGCCCAGATACTGCATATGGTCAAGTCCTATAGATGTTATAATGCTTATCTCCGGAGTCACTATATTGGTGGCGTCAAGCCTGCCTCCAAGTCCCGTCTCTAGAACAACATATTCACATTCCTTCTCGGCAAAGTACATAGCTGCCATAATGAAGAGAAGATCGAACTGTGCCGGATGCATAGGTAGCACTGTATCCTTGATGATACTAAAGATATGCACCATTTCGTCATCACTAATATCTACGCCACCTATAGACATTCTCTCATTTATCTTTACAAGATGCGGTGATATGAATAGTCCTGTCTTATAGCCTGCTCCATCCAGAAAAATAGACATCATCTTCGCAACAGATCCCTTGCCATTTGTTCCAGCTATATGAACTGACTTGAACTTGTCCTGAGGATTTCCCAGCTTCTCCAGTATCTCTCTAGTATTATCCGGCCCACTCCCAGGCACAAACTTAGGAGTAGACAGCACTATATTCACCATTTCATCGTAAGTAATATTCATATTATCCACGCTTCAGACTGTTCCTTTCTTCACGGTCCAGTCTATCTACCGCAAAGACATACGTTGCAATAAAGACGATCAGATTTATAAGAAATGGTCCAACTACCGAACCATAGTCTGATCTTGCGTCATATACAAAAGTCAGCAGATAGGTAGGAAGATACTTACCTATCGGCAGAATATTCATAATATCAGGTACGAATAGCACTGTACCTATCATAGATATCGCAGCTATAACTCCACTCTTAAACCAGGTTGCAAAAAGCAGTGTGAAGTCTAAGATAAAGAATATATTAAAGCCATGAAGTATAGCTAAAAAGAATGCATTTCCAAATGTTATAGTTCTCTCAAATATTGCACATGCCACAAAGTAATATAACATATATGTCACGCATACAGATACACCCGCAAGGCTTCCGTATACGATACATTTACTAGTGACAAAATCCTTTCCTCTATAGCCCTGCTCCCTCGGAAGAATCCATTTACCATTCATCTGTTCCTTTGGAATGATATTGTTGCAGGCAAGGATTATTATAAGGCTGTAGAAGAAACCTATATAATACGAGAAGACTCCAAGGCTTCCTCCAACCTCTCTTGGGTAGAGAGTTCTCATCATAGATTCAAGAGACTCTATATCAAATCCTGGAAGTTCCATAGCGAGATAATCAGGAATATCAGTGAAAAGCAAAGTAAATCCCATGATCATCACAGCGATTCCCAGAGCCAGTAAAGTAAAGAGAAGCACTTTTCCAGTTCTGAGAGTTTCTTTTATATCTTTCTTAATACAACATTTAATACCTGTCATCATAAGCACACCTCCTGAAATATATCATCAAGAGAAAATGACTTACTACTTATAGAAGTTATCTCCTGCTGCATCTTTCCAAGCCCCTCAAGTACACTTTGCTGACTATGCAGCCTATCAGCCTTATCAAGAGTAATCTTAACCTGCTGCTGATTTTCCACAGTAAGATTCGGTGCATACTTACGAAGTGTATCAAGGTCCGGCTGCACGGCAAAGGTTACTATCATAACAGAAGCACTTTCACGACTCCTAGCTATATCCACCTCACGAACTATGACACCCTGACTAAGAAATCCAGCCTTATCACAGATGCTATCCATATCTGCCAGAATATGTGTCGACAAGATGACCGTCTTTCCTTCAGCCTTGAGCTTCATAAGTATATTTCGCACATCAGCACGTCCAGCAGGATCCAGCGCCGATGTTGGTTCATCAAGAAGTATAACTTCAGGATCATTAACGAGAACCGCAGCGATTCCCAGTCTCTGCTTCATACCTCGGGACATCGTACGAATCCTAAGTCCACTAGAAAGACCTACCATCTTCAGAAGATCATTTCTCCTTACCGGATTACTATCCATAAGAAGAAAATCCAGATACTCATCTGTAGTTAGATAATCATAAAAGTTAGGAAGATCCGGAAGATATCCAACCGAAGACTTATTCTTGCTTCCCCCTGCAGAACTTCCCATATCAACAGTTCCACCATTTGCTTCCAGAAGTCCCGTCATTATATTCATAAGTGTAGTCTTACCGGCTCCATTTTTTCCGATAAGACCATATATCGTCCCTTCCTCTATCTCGAAAGAGACACCCTTTAGAACCTCATGAGCTCCAAAGGTTTTTCTTATACCATCAACCTTTACCAAGATGTAACCTCCATAACTAATCTATATTGGTCAGACAATTAATCAACTGATTTCAGTGATTCTATCATATTAATCCTAAAGAGACGGATAAATGTAACTAACATCATTACCAGAGTAAAAAGAAAAGCAAGTGCTGCAGCTATACCAAAGCTTCTCATATGTATATCTCTTAAGAATACCAGATTATCTACCGCAAGCACATCCAGAACTCTTCCCAGAAGATATGGAGCTACAGCAAGCCCAACAATTATTCCAAGAATAGAGCTGATTATAGTCTCTCGATATATGTAATCATTTGTCTCAACTGGTGTAAATCCCAGAACCTTGAGAGTAGCTATCTCTCTTGTTCTCTCACTTATACTGATTGCTGTAAGATTATATAGAACCGTAAATGCAAGTAACGACGATATAACTGTAAGCAGTAAAACTACTGCATCTAGTCCCTTCACCGCCTCATTTGCCTTCTGTCTTACAGTATCTGTGATAGATACATTTGCCACATCATCTGAATCATAGAGTCTGGAAGTAAGTGTATCCTTATTCTCCCAGCCAGCTCTACCCATCACTGTATTAAACATGACTCCATGTTTAAATGTCTTTACATATGTCTCTCTGGACATGTAGATATAGTTTGATACATAATTTTCAGTAACTCCACCAACCGTGACTGTATACTGCTCCTCATCTTCATCTATAAGAGTAAGACTATCCCCTTTACCTACTCCCATAAGATTTGCAATTCGAGGAGTGATTATCACTGAATCTGTCTCCAGATCCAGTGGAGTTCCTGCTTCTATCTTTCTCCCCGCCTGAAGATCTGCCTTTACGTCTCTTGCATCCGCATACTGCAGCGAAAAGTATTCATTAAACTGATTCATATTCTGAGAATCTGGAACTAGCAGATATATATCAAGACTATGATCCTCAGCATTAACCGACTTTACCGATTCAATACGGACCATAAGAGGATCTAGTATCAAATCTTCATCTGACAGCTTCTTTCCATCTCTAGTTCCATCGATACTATCAAAGTTCTTCTTATCCTCCATCAGGTTTACCATTATATCATAATGAACTATCTCACTAAACTGCTTATCTCCCACCTGACTGATACAGTCTCTAAGCGCAAATCCAATAAACATTAGAAATGTACATCCACCAACACCAATGATTGTCATAAGAACACGTCTCTGATATCTGGCGAAGTTTCTAAGTGTAATCTTCCAGGAGAAGGATAACATATTCCAAAGCCCAGTCACCTTCTCAAGTAGAAGTCTTCTTCCTGTCTTTGGAGGTATAGGTCTCATAAGATAAGCCGGTCTCATCCTCAGTTCCTTCATACAACTGAACACTGTTACTCCAGACATAAGGATAAAGCTTGCAAGCAGCGAACCAGCAAACATTATTATATTAAACTCCACATGTATATTAGGAATTAGTAGTGGAAAGCAGGAGAATACAAAGCCGGGAAGTGTATATATTCCTACAAAATATCCAGCGACAACTCCGATAAGCGTTGCAAAGATAACATATATCATATATGCACCGATGATGGCTGCATTTGAATAGCCAAGTGAAGTAAGTGTTCCCATCTCACCTCTCTCTTCAGCAATCATTCGGGACATAGTATTCGAAGTCATAAGAACAACAATAATGATAAAGAAGATAGGTATTATATCAGCTATACTCTCAACCTCTTCATATTGATCAGCAAGTATTTTATAGTTCGCTACTTCATCATTTCTATCTCTAATGATCCATTTGCATTCTGGAATCTCTATCTTACTGTAGGCTTCTTCTCTAGCTTCCTTCATAGCCTCAGTCATAGCGCTGTCCATCTGCTCATCAACCAACGAATCCACCTGCGCATCTGTAATAGGTGATAACGCATCTGTAACTGTATCCGAAAGAGTAGCCACAAACTCTTCAAATGTCATACCAAACATTGAAGCTTTCTCACGAAGTCCAGCCTTAGTCTCTTCCTGCTTCGATTCTATCTCTTCACGAACGGCAGACTCAACCTCCGCTCTAACTTCTTCCTCTATCTCAGGACGCTTCGCCTCGATTTCAGCATTTGCTGTATCCTTTGCCTCCTGATAAAGCTCAGCAACTCTTGCCGTCTCTCTGGTAGACTTTATCTTCTCAACATCCTTCGTCAGCTTCTCAAGCTTTTCAGCGTAGCCATCTGAATATGGCACATCCTCCTCTGTCTTTGCTGTAGTAACATATATATCCGTGTATGCATCTATATCAAAGACATCCCTCTTAACAAGAATATATGAGTAAAGCTCTCCATTTCCTATATTCGCACTTCCTAGATCAGTACCCATATATAGAGGACAGGTGATAGTTCCAACTACCGTAAATGTATGCTCAGTGAGATCCTCCTTAGCTTCGTCCTCTTCATCTTCATCAGTGCTTTCCTCACCCTCTTCTTCTGCGGTAGGCTCCTTAATAGATACCGTATCTCCAACCTTGTAATAACGAGCATCTGCAAGACACTGATTATCCTTTACAGGATACTTTCCGTCCCATTTATAGAACTTATTGATATCATTATCTATGGAGAGTACCCTTATTACATTATCTCCTGAATATACATACTTAGAATAACCGGTGGTCACCATATCCACAGTAGAAAGATTCTCTAGACGTTCAACGTCTGTATCACTAAATCCAAGAGTGCTGACCAAATGAAGATCCATCATATTCGAGGTTTCTACAAAACTAGTCTCAGCATCACGAATAGCAGGCGTCGACTGTCTGATGCCTGCATAAAAACCAACTCCTATAAAGATTATAGCTACAAGAGACGCAAACCTTCCGAAGCTGTGACCTATTTTTTTCAGCATGTTCTTTACTAGCATACAAAAACCTTTACACTCAGGAAACTTTGCTCTACCACTCTATCTCATCTGGTGAGAGTGGATTCTCATTTATCTTTATCTTATCTACAGAACCATTCTTGATTCTGATAACCTTATCACATACCTTCGCTATCTCAGAGTTATGTGTAACTATAATGGTGGTCATCCCTCTAGACTTACATGTCTCTATCAGAAGCTCTACAATCTTCTTGCCAGTTTCCGAGTCAAGAGCACCTGTAGGCTCATCACAGAGAAGTATCTTCGGATTCTTAGCTATAGCACGTGCTATGGCAACTCTCTGCTGCTCTCCACCAGAGAGCTGACTAGGAAAACTTCTAAGCCTCTCTCCTAGTCCAACATCCTGCATAACTTCAGTCGGATCAAGTGCATCCTTACAAAGCTGACAGGCAAGTTCTACATTTTCGAGGGCTGTCAGATTTGCTACCAGGTTATAAAACTGAAATACGAAACCAATATCATTTCTTCTATACTTGATCAATTCCCTGGACTTATAGTCTGCGATATTATTCCCATCTACAAGAATCTTTCCGCCAGTCGGACTATCCATTCCTCCGAGCATATTAAGAATGGTTGTTTTTCCAGCGCCGCTCTGGCCTAGAATAGCAACCATTTCACCCTTATCTACCGTAAATGAGCAATCCTTCACTGCAAGGACTTTTACCTCACCACGATATTCCTTATCTACATCATTAAATTCAATGTATGACATTATCTGTTATCCACCTTTTCCGGGTACATGTCATGTTCTGCAAGCCTCTTCCAGGCCATCTCTTCATACTTTGTTCCTGGGCGGCCGTAGTTAGCATATGGATCGATGGAGATACCTCCACGTGGAGTAAACTTACCCCATACCTCTATATACTTAGGATCCATAAGCGCTATCAAGTCCTTCATAATCTTGTTAACACAGTCCTCATGGAAATCTCCATGATTTCTAAAGCTGAACAGATAAAGCTTAAGAGACTTACTTTCAACCATCTTTACATCTGGAATATATGATATATAGATAGTCGCAAAGTCAGGCTGTCCTGTAATAGGGCAAAGACTTGTAAACTCTGGACAGTTAAACTTTACAAAGTAATCATTTCCCTGATGTTTATTCTCAAAGGTTTCAAGTACACCTGGATTATAGTCAGCAGAATACTTAACTCCCTGATTTCCAAGTAATGTGAGTCCTTCTTTTTCTCTATCTCCCATATCTCAATCCTCCATAACGCTATATAACACGCTTACACTGCTTCATCTATAGCTTTTGCTAGCTGGTCTGCACAAGATGTTCCTCTTACTCCACACTGATTTCCGCGAAGTATATCAGCTATCTCAGCAGCATCCTTACCTTCAACCAGTTTACCTATCGCCTTAAGATTACCATTGCATCCACCAACAAACTTTACGTTGTGAAGCTTCTTATTCTCGTCGATATCAAAATCAATCTGCACCGAACATACACCCTTAGGCGCAAATGTCTTATGTTCCATACTACTTATCTCCCATCTACTACATTAAAACTTATATCATTAAATTATATCACAATACTTCAACATATGAAAAAAAACCTTGATATCATACTCATATTCTCCTTCTTTATTTGTTCTAAGCAATTCCCCTGCTGAGAAGTCAAATAAAAAAGACGCCTACAAGTTTCCTCATAGACGTCTTAACTCTGCATGCTATTTTACAGTATAATCTGTACCATTTATTCTTATATGATCTATCTGATCAACATCAACAAGTCTATTGAAAAGTGTTATAACATGATTATCAAGCGAACCACAGATATATGAGAAGCTTTCAACCTCTTCCTCAACATCATTTATGCTTCCTGTGTCATAAGGATACCTCTTATCAGTTATAAGATAATTTGATCCATCCTTATAAACTATCTCCATCTTATAGAGAGTATCTATAGATGCTTCGTCTGTATCACTTTCAAGCTTATTCATATCAACATTCATTGCTATTGGGGAAATCTCGATATTTCCACCATCCTTACTTGTGAAAACAGTTGTTTCTATCTCTTCAGAAACCGGTATATTAACAGATTTTTCCTCTGTTATATAAGGTGTCTCGTCAAAGTTCAGATCACCGCTTTCTTCAATCTTTGCACACACTTCACTTCTTGTCAGATTATATAAAGTATAATCAAGTGTTAAATGATCTGTTATCTTTGGAATATCATTTTCTGCACCATAAAATCCGGCTCTGTTATCAACCATATACTCATAGCAATAGAGTTTTTCTTCTGTTGACTTTTCCAGATCTACATATATCTTACCTGAACCTTCTCTAAAGGCAAACATGAGATTCTGATCTTCGTTAAACCATGCACCTTTTGCCATATTGTCAAGGTCGCTATAGTTTAGGCAGTCTACTCCACCTTCTTTCTCAAGTGTATACTCCGCTACTATACCATTCTTATCTCTTGTAACCGACATAACAGTCATAGTAGTATCGCCCATCTTGATTACAGTAGGTTCACTGGCTACATTTTTTCCTATAAGTTCTTCAGCCTTCTCAGTATCTGCTTCTACATATTCAGCCTTAGGAATCGTTACTGTATATTCACTTGGTTTACCATTATCATCCAGCTTTTCTTCTTCAACAAAGGTCTGTTCATAACTTGAAGTAGTTTTCTTTCCTGCATTACCCCAGAGTCTCTGGAAAAGTTCTCCATTTGTAGCCGCATTCACTGAAATAGGTGTTGCGATAATAAGGACTGCTGCTGCAACTGCAACCTTTACAAATCCACGTGATGTAAAACCAAGCATCTCTTTTCTGTAATTCTTTAAATACTGTTCTTTTCTTTTGGTATATTTATCTGAAAACTTATGTCTCTCAAGTCCTGCATCTATAGCATCAAACTCTTCTATGCTCATGTCCTGAAGACTATTCTCGTTTATATCAAACTTCTTATTCATGACTGATTCTCCTTCTTATCATTGGCAAATAACAGATTGTTCTGCATATATTCCTCTGTCTTTCATATAATCTCTCATCTTCTGTTTGGCACGCTCATATCTCTTTCGTACATTTGCCTCTGTGATGTTAAGCTTTAAGGCTGTTTCTTTTGTCGTATATTCTCTGATAACCAGATATTCAACAACCTCATAGTACTTTTTAGGAAGACAGTTCATAAGTGACTTCCAGTCTGTATCTGATTCCTGATCCGTTTCTACAGCAACTTCAAATCTTTCATCTTTATCAGTCAGATACATATATTCACTTTCTTTTTTTGTTTTATTATAGATAGTAATAGCAGCATTTCTTATAACTGTTATTATATATCTCTTACAATCATCTGAGTCCGCTCTGTCAAACTGTACTTCATGCTTCATCAGCTTCAAAAAAGCATCCTGCACCGCATCCTCTGCTTTTCCCTCATCATGTAGGATGCTGTATGCTACATAATACATCTTCTGTTCGTACAGTCTGTAACAGGCCTCGATGAATTTAACCTGTTTTTTTGCCATCTGCATTTTTATACCTCTTTCATCTAACTAATACTTTTTCCATCTTTGTAAGCCTTATCCGTACGTTTTGTTCTTACACCCCTAATAACTTTCTAAAGCATCAGTTTGTGACAAAAACTTTTTAAATTAATTTACAAATATAGTTACGCCACTCTGGGTAGTGTACTTCACCAATTCTTGTAGAGTATAATATACAATCCGCCACTGTCTTTCCAGTAAGCTTCTCAAGCGTTAATGCATATAGATACATTTGAGCTGCATATCTATCTAGTAATTCCTGTCCGGTTTTCACATTATCAGTCTTGTAATCAACTAGTATTATATCTGAGCCTTCATAAAAGAATGCATCTATAATACCTTGTATAACTACAAAATCGCTATCCTCTGCGATAGCCTCTACTCCAAGGTCCTTCATCTCTTCAGCTGAGCCAGGAAGTTCTTCCAGACGTAGTCCTGCTATAAACTGCTGCTCTCGTCTCAGATTATTATCTTGATAGGCTTTACGCATTCTCTGAAATATAGAAGACTCATCCTCACTATAGAAACTTAGTAGTGTTTTAATACTAACCAGTTTTCTATCTTCATCTGAAAAGAAAGGATCACGGAGTACTCTCTCTATCTCATATCCCAGGCTTTCCTCAGATGCAACCCGATCATAGGACAATCTTTCAAAGATGGCATGTATTACAGTACCTCGTCTCGCAGCTCTGATACGTGCAGCTTCCTTTTTAAGAGCACTCTCTTTACTTTCTTCATTTGACTCTATATCATCTACTACAGCTGTTTCGATAACATCTGCAGCAACCTGAATCTCTGTACTTTCTTTCATCTCAGCATGCTTTATCTCAGATACCGAAAGCTTTGCCTTCTTAGCTGTAAAGTACCTATACCTATAATCATAATTATACGGATTATCTTCTATAAGCTCCGGCTCCTCTTCCTTCATATCTAGGGCACAGGCTCTCACTTCATTCATAAGACTGTTCAGGCTATTCGTATAATCTCTATTCTTCTTTCTATATATCTTTTTAAAGTCACCTATTATATCTGCTACGTCTCTATCGTAAGTCTCTATCGGATATGCATTCTCGAGTGTATCACTTTCTATATCACTATCTTCACCCATTTCCTGCCTCTTCAGCGAGTAGTTAACATAGTCCATATACGACCTGCTCTGACCAACAACAAGCGGAGAATCTGAATCACTATAACCTATCAGATATAGCTTTTCCTTGGCTCTAGTCATAGCGACATAGAGCAGTCTCGCTTCTTCTTCTCGGATTTCTTTCTCGATAAGAAGCTTCACGATACTTTCTTTGATACTAGCCTTCTTAACCTTGACTCTACGACCCACCGACTTCAGGCGATTGATAACAAGATGATAGTCTGGATATACAGCAACATCCCCCTTCTTCTCTGAGAGGCGAAATGCTTTATCCATAAGGGCTACGATAACTATCGGATACTCTAGTCCCTTACTTTTATGAATAGAAGTAATGTGTACTACTCCCTTGCCGTCCGAATCTGAAGAGCCTGACGCGGAGTCAAGATTCTTATCCATATTCATACATTTATCTATATACTTAAGAAAATCCAGAAGAGCTCCATTTCTTACGCTTTCAAACTTTCCAGCATGATATATGAGTTTCTTTATATTTTCTATGCGTCTTTTTCCATCTGGCATAGCCATAACAAAACTCTCATAATCAGTATCTTTAAGTATAGTTTCTAGAAGATCATGAGTACTGAGAAATGGACATAGCTTGGCCCATCTATCTCTAAGCCCCTTAACTATGCTGAGTTTATCAGCTACACTTCGAAGTGTATTATCTTCACTACCGCTATATGTTTCTATAAAGTAAGCAACCTTATCCGCCAAGCTATTCAGAGACTTTGGGCTCTTACCTACAACCCAGACCAGTTCTTCATCAGTAAGGCCACCTATATGTGACAGCAGTACCGACGCATATGGAATATCCTGCTGAACATTATCGACTATTCTAAGTACAGATATAAGTGTACTTATCTCCAGCTCCTCAAAGTAAGCTCCAGCATCATCTATAGCTACAGGTATCCCCATCTGCTCATAGATTCTTACCATGTCCATATGTCCACGTATATTTCTCTGAAGTATAACTATATCACTGAATCTAGCCTTTCTGTATCTTGCGTTATCAGCCGATTCAGGAATATCAGCGGAGAAGTTTTCATTTAATACATAAGTACTCTCTACAGCATCGAGAATTAGATGGCCTATCTCTATAGCTTCCACTTCTTCCTTGGTATATTCAAGGCTTTCCTCGTCCCCTTCATCTGAACTGTCATAAGTACCATATCCGTATATTTTCTCGAGAGATACATTTCCACCAACAGCTAGATCTGTATCAGGATAATGGTTCTTATAATCTTCGTCAGCTGGTGGATTGAGCTTTACTGTGAAGTCATACAGGATACCACCGAAGTTCGGAGTCATTACATACCTAAAGACTGAGTTAGTTCCTGCAAGCACGGCCTTCCTGGAACGATAGTTCATATTTAGGTTAATGAGGCGCCCAGAGTCTCCACTCTGATAATCACCTGACTTTTCTAGAAAGAGCTCAGGTCTCGCCATACGGAATCGGTATATACTCTGCTTTACATCACCAACCATGAAGATATTGTTAGGACGTCCAAGAAAGTCACGTCTAGCAACAGCATTTAGCAGCTCCTCCTGCAGGTCACTACTATCCTGATACTCATCAATATAGATATATTTATAATCCTGAGCCTTCGCAAGACCTACCTTAGTTGCCTTCTTCTCCTTAACGTCATAGAGAATATTAAAAGCAGCATGAGCTATATCACTGAACTCATACTTCTTAAGCTTTTTCTTCTCCTTCATAAGTGTCTGATCAAAGTCTATAACAATGTCGATAAGACAGTTCTTAACCGCCGACTGGGCAAGAGCTTCCTCTACTATCTCATCCTCTGTAACTATTCCGCTAAAGAAGCCTTTAATCTGCTTTCTCTTCTCTTTTACATCTTCAAACTCTTCTTCCGAAAATGCATCAAACGCTTTGCTTCTTCTAAGAACGCTCCAACCACTCTTCGCTGCTTCTGCTTTTTCAGCTAGAGTAGCTGCACATTTAATCGCTTCGACTTTATCCCTATCACTAATATAAATATCAAACAGCTTCGCATATCCGTCTTCCTTTTCTTCATCACTACATGAACCCGCCTTAGATATAAGGCCAGTCAGAATCTCCAAAGCCTCGCCAGCAGTTTGATTAAGCAGCTCAATATAATCCTTTACCCACTTCTCGTCAAGGATCTCACGTCCCTCTTCTGTGGTATTCTCGCGTGCCGCCTCGTACCACGCATTCTTATCAGCGAAACTCTCGGACACATTATGAATACTCAGAATTATATCCTTAACGATAGAGTCATCTATATTCTTCTTGAAGAAAAATGAAGTAAGTCCCGCCATTACTTTATCATCCTGATAATGTCTTCCGAGGACCTCATCCAGCACCTCATCCTTAAGAAGAGCTATTTCATTTGGATCATATATTTCAAATGATGGATCTATACCAACTATATTGAAGTTTTCCCTAACTATCTTGTTACAGAAACTATCAATAGTCATAATATCAGCATTTTCAGCGAGAGAAAGCTGACGTAGTAAACGGGAACTTAGTGCCTCATCATCCAACGAGCTAGCAGCTAGTTTTTCCAAAGCCGAAAGAATCTTAGATCTCATCTGTGCAGCTGCATCATTTGTAAATGTAACTACCAGTATCTCGTCAATACTGGCGAGTCCCATAACTATAGTCTGAATTATTCTCTCAACAAGAACCGCTGTTTTACCTGATCCAGCTGCTGCTGAGACAAGTATATTCTTAGGATCCGATACTGAATCTTTAAGACTATCCAACACTTCCTGTTGGCGCTCATTCCATCTTGGCTTATTGCTAGTCATTCTGTCCTCCTACAAATCTTGATCCTCTAAGCATAATACCTTCCTTCTCTCTGCTTTCTTTTCCCTTCTCACAGAGTTCAAGTAACTTTTCATTATTGGTTAACGTATCATTTTTAATATTTCGCCTTTTTCCAGCAAACTCCGAGAAGCGACATGCCATCTTATATTCACAGTACGAGCAAGCGTCATTTCCTTTATTGTTAATCGGTGATTTGCAGAAGTCACCTTCTAGAATCTTCTCCGCTGCCGCCTTCATTTTACTCATAGAATAATCCGACAGATCATCTAGCTGCTGTCCTGATAGAAGCATAGAATCCACTGAATATAGTGTTCCTCTACCCTTCTTCATCGTGATAACATCACTATTCTTAAGCAGGTTTCCTGTCTCATCAACAAGTGTCTTATCATGAAGATTAAGAAGTTGCATCGGTTCGCCATTTGATACCCCCTTAAGCACCATCTGCTTCATAAGTTCCTGTTCAAGACCATTTGCATCTCCTGCTTCAGCCAGTTCAATCTGAGCCTTAGTAGACAGATTCAGAACCGGGTCAGATACTGTGTAATAATACATACCAGCAGGTATAACATTTTCAGTCTTACGAAGTATGTCCGTAACTATCTTGGTATATACAAGAAGCTGAATATCTGTACCTTCTTGGATAGCCAAAGGTTCGAAGGTCTTAGATCCAGTCTTATAATCAATAACTCTAAGATAGATACCATCCTCACGCTCTGCAACATCCAGACGGTCTATGATACCCTTTAGAGTCACAGGATACGCTGTTCCATCTGGCTTATATGCAGTAAACTCAGCCTCAAAGTTCTGCTCTACTCTATCTGGAAGAAACTCTCCCTTAATAATCTGCGAACGAAGAGTCCTTATAGTTCTTGATGCAAGATCATGAAGATTCTCCTTAATACGAGCTGTCTTCGGATCCATATCATCCTCTACATCTTCCTGATATTCCTCAGTCATTTCCTCGACCCAGGCAGTCTCCAGATATCCCTCAACAATATCTATAAGCTCTTCATCCTTCGTACCTTTCCAGTCATTATTCATAGAGGTAAGTATCTCATTAAATGTATTCTCCAGCGCCCTATGCATTACATTACCGATGTCGTAGTATTCAAGCTTCTTCTCTGGCCTTTCCTTCAGTCCAAGTATATATCTCATAAAGAAGGAGTATGGACAGCTTGCATACTTCTCCATCTTCGATACAGATAGTTTAAGACTAATAGTATCCATAGCTTCCTGGGTGATATCCCCCGCTTCATTAGAGAATAACAGCCCAGGCAGAACCTGACTCTTATCAGGCAGCTCTGTACCATCGCCTACATACAGCATATACCTAGATATATTTCTAATAGTCTCCAGGCTTACTGGCGCACCTACCTGCAGATTTTCAAGAGAGTCACGCACCCATCCGAGAAAATCTTTCCTGTCACTCTGCGGCGTACCACCAAATATCTTATTATCCCTATATTCATCACTCAGTCCTGGGAAAAGACGCTGAATCCTACCTATAATGTATGAAGGACTCAGTGCATTCCTGCTATCTTCTCCACTTATGTGATAACTAATCGTAAGCTTATCAGTAGCTTTAGATAATAGCTGATATATCATAAAAAGTGAGTTCTGACTCTGCTCCACTCCGAAGCTTGCAAGATACTTGCCCTCTCCCATATCATCTAACGCATGTGTCAGTCTTTCCTTATCTTTATCTGACAGTATTCTTCCAACGCCCTTCTTAGCCGGGATAACTCCGTCGTTGGCCCCGATTATATGAACAATCTTTGCATCTATAATCCTGGATCTCTCAACATCAGAAGCCGCCAGAGCATCTATAGTAGGCGGAATAACTCCAACCTTTATCTCATTTATTCCCGCAGAAAGTATCTCTGAAAAGTTGTGAATGTCCATTTCCTCGCTTCCGAGAAGACTATCTGTCTGCTCAAGTATTCCAGATAAAACACCGTAGAGACTTCTCATAACTCGGGCTTCCGTCATCATTCCCTCTTCCTCGAGAAGCGCCGCGTCTCTTTCCATTTTCTTTTCAAATGAAAGCTCTTCCATAACGCTCTCTAAAGCAGCGATATACTCATGCACAGGTCTTCTTCCGGATTCAAGACTAATAATAGGAGAAATCTTGGCAAGAATCTCCTTTCTCACCTCATTAAGCTTACGATAAGCCTCCTTCTTCTCCTCGGATACATTCTTTCCATAGGTTCTGATAGGACGTGACCACATAGTCCTTCCTCTAGTACCCGTTCTGAGACAGAAGTTCTCTAGTTCATCCAGGCTATGAGCATCTTCTATATCCAGGATTCCTGTCTTAACAAGACCAAAGATTCCATTATAATCAAAATCGCGGTCCAGTATATCCAGAAGTCTCATGATTGCTTCCGTATAAGGATTCTTCCTGAGCTTTCTACTAAAGTCTGAAAAGATAGGTATATCATACTCAGCAAATATATGATCCGCACATCTATCAAACTCTTCGATATCGCCAGTAACCACCGCAATATCCTTGTATCTTGCTCCCGCCTTAACTTCGTCCCTGATCATCTGAGCAACGACACGAAGCTCCTTCTCGAAGTTATCTGTGTGATATATCTCTATAGACTTAGTCTCGTCCTTATACTCCTTCACAGGATATCTGAAGATATTTTCAGATAAATGAATCAGATCCGCAGATTTATTAAAATGCTTTCTCAGATATTCTATCTCTGGACGTTCACCTAAAGTCTCTGACAGACGGCGATAGGTCATATAACTCTGATAGAATATATCAGTATCTTTTACCTCACCCCTGCCATCCAGGAATCTCTTAAGGGTATTTGCATCTATACATAGAGAGAAGCGAAGCACTTCAGCTCTTTTCTTTAAAGCGCCTATTACACTAAGCTGATCAGGAGTGTATCCACGATATTCATCAAAGACAAAAACAGCACCATCAACTAGGCTGGATGGTCTGTCTGTCTTCAGTATTCTAGCCAGAAGCTTGAATCTTTCTTCTGATATAGTCATAGAAAGATCCACTTCATCTCCAAGACTCAGTGCACTCCTTCTACTATCCAGAATATCCATGAATACCTGGTATATCTTCGATACATCGCGAAGCTTTGCAGATAGACCCTCCCTATCCTTCTCTATATCTCGCGCTGCATTTTCCAGTTCTTCTGGAGATACGTTGTACTGTATCATTTCCGATATAAGTGACTTAATTTCCTTAGTAAATCCTGTCCTGTCTATGCTTCCACCATATATTTCAAGTTCACTTCGCACCTTTCCAGACGCAACTCGAACCAGCATATTCTTCTCGTACTCTTCAAGGACACTAGTCTCTGTTATACCAAACTCCTCAAAGATTCTATAGGACAATCTATTAAAACCGAGAATATCTATATTCATAAATCCCGGCGTACCAAAAAGAGCCTGATTCATCTGAATAAGCTTCTTCTCATAAGCATTTCCAGCCTGCTCAGGAACTATGATATAAAACTTTTTATCAGGATATGCATGAGCCTCCTCCAGAACCTGCCGCGCCAGGCTATAGGTCTTACCCGTCATAGAGTCTCCTGCTAATAATTCGAACCTTGCACTCATATTTTAAACTCCTGTAAGATGTTATAATAAGATGTCGGTATCATACTAAATGATTATACCATATATACTCAGAAAAAATAGCAACTCGCCTTTAAGAAGTTCTTGTCGAATCCTCTATAAATCTTTATAATAATATATGTGATCACTTTCTGATCACTTACCTAAATATAGACTTCACTAGTATAAAGGGGGAACTAAATATGCAAACATTTAAAATCGATTCTCAGTATAATTTGCTTATTAGTCTCAGAGTTACTCAGGGACATTTCGCAACTATATCCTCACATATCAATCACTATATTGATCTAACTACTCTTAAGGCCAGAGCAAGTGAAGCTAAGGCTGTTGCTAAGGCTATGAGTCATGAATATATTGCTTCAACAATAGTTGATACTATAGTATGTCTTGACGGAACCGAAGTTATCGGAGCATATCTTGCTGATGCACTTACTGAATCAGGTATTATGTGTCTCAACCAGCATGGTACTATCTATGTTACCACACCTGAAGTGAATTCTATGGGACAGCTTACATTTAAGGATAATGTAGTTCCTATGATCAACAACAAGCATGTACTTCTGCTTCTCCCAACTGCTACAACAGGACTTACAACAGAGAAGATTCTTGACTGTATCAGATACTACGGCGGTAGCATCGCTGGTATCTCAGCTATCTTCTCAGCTGCAGATCAGGTTGAAGGAATTGAAGTTCATTCTATCTTCCATGTAAATGATATCGAAGGCTATGCTTCTTACTCATCTCATGAGTGTCCATTCTGTAAGGCAGGCGTTAAGTTAGACGGACTTGTATCTTCAGGCGGATTATCACAGATCAGATAGTTCTAAACTATCATTTGATAGCAAAACAAAAGGACGCTGGTTATAAACCATGCGTCCTTTTATAGTTTTTATTATGCTTTTATAGTTTTATTTTGCTTCTATATTTACTTATAAAGCCTCATTCCCTTACTTCTGAAGCTTCTTAATATCACTCTTATCTAGTAAAACAAGGAGTTCATCTGTCTTCTCAAGCTTTCTGTTAGGATCTACAAATGCATGCATTTTATTTTCATCCTTTATCGCAACTACATTTGCGTGATACTTTTCACGAAGGTTAAGCTCGATCAGATTCTTTCCAACCCAGTCCTCCTTAGGATGCATTTCTAGCATGCACAGATTCTTATCTATATCAAAGTAATCCATAAAGCTGTCTGACATAAGTATTCTCGCTGTACGAACGCCTGTCTCCTCCTCAGGATATATAACCTTGTCAGCACCAACCTTCTCAAGTATGGCACCCATTCTATCATCAGCAGCCTTCGCCATAACGAAAGGAACTCCAACCTCCTTAGCGGCCATAACTGATGTGATACTAGCAGTCAGATCAGAACCCATAGCTACTACAACTACATCCATATTCTCGATGCCTGTTCCAGTGATGGATTCAGCATTTTTAAGATCTGCTTCTATAGCAAATGTAACTTTATCAGCTACCTTCTCTAGTACATCAGGATTTGCGTCTACTGCCATTACATCGGCACCCATATCTGAAAGAGAAAGCGCAATACTCTTTCCAAATCTACCCATTCCAAGTACAGCTATCTGTTTACTCATTTTTCAAACCTCCATATATAACTTACAAAAGTTGCCCTGTGGCTACTATCTAACCTGCAAAGAAGTTACCCTTCGTGTATTTTACTTTATTCCTCTCTATACCACGGTAATTAAAGAAAAGTGCCATGGATATAGGACCTATACGTCCAAGGAACATACATACTATTACAAGCATTCTTCCTACTGTATTAAGGGATGGTGTGAGGCCACGTGAGAGTCCCACGGTTGCTGTGGCACTGAATATCTCATATGCAGCATCAACTGAGTTCACATCATTTGTCATCATCAGAAGAAGAAGGATTATAAATGTTACTGAAAAACTTACGCATATAATAGCTGATGCTTTCTTAATAAGACCTTCATCTAGGCGTCTTCCAAAAACAACCGTCTCATTTCTTGAACGTATAAATGCAACTGCATTTGCGATAACTGCAAATATTGTAACTGTCTTTACACCACCTGCAGTACCAACTGGCGAACCACCGATAAACATATAGAAATTACCGAAGCTTGCTGTAACCTCACGGAGGTTCTGCTGTGGAACAGCTGCAAAGCCTGCAGTTCTAAATGTTACTGACTGGAAATAAGCATTCATAAGCTTATCTCCAAAGCTCATAGGTGCAAGTGTATCAGGATTAGTATACTCCATTATAAGTACCGCAATAGCTCCTGATACTATAAGGAAAAGTGTAAGACTTAGAACCAGCTTTGTGTGCTCGCTCAACTTCTTTATAACAGTCCAAGGTGAATATTTCTTTCTTATACCGCGTCTTATACCACTCAGAATATCAAACCATACAACATATCCAAGACCACCCAGAATAATGAGCATCATGGTGTTGAACATGACAAGCGGATTAGAATTATACTGCACCAAGCTATCATTTCCGATTATATCTATACCAGCATTACAGAAGGCTGAGATAGAAGTAAAGAACGAAACCCATATTCCTTTACCCACGCCAAACTGTGGTATAAATACCGGCATATAAAGCAGTGCTCCCACACCTTCTACCGCAAAGGTTCCCGCAAAGACACCAATCAGGAACTTTCTTAGTCCAGACGGTGAATTAAGATTAAATGCATCATGCAGAAGAACTGTCTGACTAAGAGACATTTTCTTGCTCACCATAAGCATGAGTATCGATGTTACTGCTATGACGCCCAAACCACCAAGCTGTATAAGTATCAAGATAATTATCTTTCCAAACAGACTCCAATAGGAAAATGTATCAACTACGACAAGACCTGTAACACAGGTTGCTGTAGTCGCAGTAAAAAGAGCTGTTAGTGGATCTGTCTGCTCACCAGTTGCCGTTGCAAAAGGAAGCAGAAGAAGCAGAGTTCCTACCGCTATAGCTCCTAGAAAGCTTATGGGAATAATCTGCGCCGATCTAAACTTATGGCGTATAGATTCTTTTGTTGGTTTTTCAACTACTGTCTTCACTATTTTCTTCTCCAGGTTTTTATTGAAAGCATTATAAGTACTGGGAAGATCTCAAGTCTTCCGGCAATCATATCAAAGATAAATACCCACTTAGCGAGTATACTAAAATCAGCAAAGTTACCTGTTGGACCTACTATTCCAAGTCCAGGACCAATGTTGTTGATAGTTGCGGTTACAGCAGTAAATGATGTAACCAGATCAAATCCATCGAAGCACACTATAACAAGAGATCCTACAAAGATAAAGATATAAGCCATTAGAAATACATTTGTTGTTCTAATGGTATCCTTGCTGACTACCTTTCCATCAAGTCTGATGCTCTTAACAGAAGATGGATGTATATAGCTCTGAAGTTCACGTACAACCTCTTTAAAATATATGATAATACGTGATACTTTTATACCACCACCTGTACTACCGGCGCAGGCGCCGATAAACATAACTAAAACCATAATAGCCTTTGGCATTGTAGCCCATAGGTTAAAGTCCATAGTAGCAAATCCTGTTGTAGTCATAACGGATGCAACCTGGAAGAACGAATGATGCACAGCCTCGCCTACTGTATGGAATCCAGCGTAATATGTTCCACTGTGCATGAATCCATTTACAGTTCCAATACTAACCAGAATGCTGGCAACAAAATAGATAATGATATACGTGAAAACCTCTTCTGAATGCAGTATATCTTTAAACTTCTTCATAATGATCAGATAGTATAGATTGAAGTTAACTCCGAACATCATCATTCCTACAGTTATGATGCCCTGACAAACTTTGTTGTAGCTTGCTATACTGTCACCTTTAATACCAAATCCACCGGTTCCTGCAGTACCAAGTGCATGACATACACTATCAAATACTGGCATACCCGCTATAATAAGAGCGATTATGAGTATAATAGTCATAACTGTATAGATACCATACAGGATAATTGCTGTTTCCTTAACTTTCGGAACCATCTTCTCAACTGATGGTCCTGGAGACTCTGCTCTCATAATATTCATTTCATCTGCACTAGACGATGCAAATGCCATCATGAATACCAGGATTCCCATACCACCAATCCAGTGTGTAAAGCTTCTCCAGAAGAGAAGACACTTAGGAAGTGCCTCAACATCTCTCAGTATGCTAGCTCCAGTAGTAGTAAATCCAGATGCAGTCTCAAAGATAGCATCTGTAAAGCTCTTGATATTACCTGTAGCATAAAATGGAATAGCTCCGATTATACTAAAAATAAGCCAAACAAGGGCTGTGATAACAAATCCCTCTTTGGCTCTAATACGAGTGTTCTTCGTTTTAATACTCGAAAGTAGAGTTCCAACTATAATAGATGATCCAGCTGTAACAGCCAGAGCTAGGAACTCCTTCTCCTGAAGAAATACACCTATAAGTGTAGGAAGTATAAGCAGCATTCCTTCAAGACGAATAAGCTTACCGATATTATTTAAAACAATCCTATGATTCATTTTATTCTTCTAGTGCTGCCGCAAATGACGCACTAACCCTTAATTATTTCTTTGATACCATTTATATTCTTATTCGTAGTAACAACAACTACGCTATCACCCTTTTCCAGTGTATCACGACCACCTGGACGGATAATCTTGCCACGTCTGTTAATTCTACAAATAAGCGTATTATCAATAAGGCTGAGATCCTTCAGCTCTGTTCCAGCCCACTGGAAGTCATCTCCAATAGAAAGCTCCAGAGCCTCAACTCTACCATCCATGATACGGTAAAGTGATTCAACCTCACTACCGATAGAGTTCTGCATAGAACGTACATATCTAGCTATATAGTCAGCCGTTATTCCCTTAGTACTTATCTTATTTCCAACAGGAAGTTCATTTACTATATCCTCGTAAGAGTTTCTATGAACCTTTGTAATAACCTTGATATCAGGATTAAGCTTATTAAGATATAGTGATAGGAGAATATTAGCTTCATCGCTGTGAAGTAGTCCACACACAGCATCCATATCTTCAACAGATTCCTGTGTAAGAAGTCTCTTCTCTGTCGCATCGCCACATATGATCATAGCCTTAGGAATAAGCTCTGACAGTTCCTCGCAGCGCTGCTCATCCATTTCAATGATCTTGACATTTATTCTCATATCTATAAGCTTCTTAGCAAGGTAATAACCGATAGTTCCACCACCAGCTATCATAACATCCTTGATTTTCTTAGCCTTGATACCAATCTTATTAAGGAAATGATTTATCTCGCCCATAGAAAGTGTAACAGATATCTTATCTCCACTTCTCAGGACATGTTCACCATTTGGGATAGTAACTTCGCCATCATGCTCAGCTACGCAGATAAGAGCGCCCGCTCCAACCTTGCTGCTAAGATCCTTAACCCTAAGATTATCCAGCACACTGTTCTCAGGTATCTTTATTCCTATAAGACTAATCTTTCCTTTTGCAAATGTATCAACCTCCAGGGCTGATGGTATCTGAATGTGACGTACCATTTCATCAGCAGCAACCATCTCAGGATTGATAGACATAGATAGTCCAAGTTCTTCCTTAAGATATCCTATCTCATCTGTGTACTGCGGACTTCTGATACGCGCTATAGTATGACAGCTACCTGTCTTCTTTGCGATAAGGCAGGCAAGCATATTAATCTCGTCATTATCAGTAACTGCTATCAGTAAATCAGCATCCTTTATGCCTACTTCCTTCTGGCAGTTAATACTAGTACAGTCTCCCTGATATCCCATAACATCTACAGTACTTGTAACAGATGTTATAGCCTCATATCTTTTATCAATGACTGTAACCTCATGACCGGTATTTGTAAGTCTCTCAGCTAGTGACTGACCTACCTTTCCACAACCGGCTATTATTATCTTCATATAATTCTCCTATCGTAATGCATCATATAGATGACGCATATAGAGTCTTTGGAATTCGTCGTACTCAGCAAGTCCCTTAAATACGGGCTCTACTGTATACCCTTCTCCTTCGAGTCGTAAAACAAAGTCAGTATACTCCTGTGAGACAGCATTTTCAACTGTTTCTCCAGCAACAAACTCAAGAGGTACAAGAACTATTCTTTTTCCTTTATGAATACCAGTCTTAAGTTCCTTTATAATCTTGTATGGCCTCTTCTCTCCATTTAGAGTAGCCACGTAGCTATTCGGAATATACCTCGCGAGAGAAGTCTCAAAAGCCCTCATCTCTTCTAAGCCCTCTTTCTTATGTCCCTCAGCTAGAACGACCAAGACTGAATCCTCAGCCATATCTCCAAATGCTCCAAGAAAAGCTCTTGCCGTTATCTCATAATCTGAATCCTGATAAAGAAGAGGCACAGATATATTTACCTTATTGAATAATGTAGCTAGTCCTACTGTTTCTTCCTTAAGCAGCTTATAATCAGGTCCTTCATGAATATCAGTGGAAACAACCGTAAGCTCTGATACGCCTCTTTCCTTCATAGCAAATATTTCAGCTTTAAGATTCTGAACCTTTTCACCTGTCTTCTCACGAATTGCTTTTCTTATCTCACCATCTGTGAAGACGAGGGATATCTCGGCATCCTCTATTCTGTCACCAATAGACAGTACAAAGTCGTCGAGAGTCTTCATTCTGACTTCTAAATCCTGTGTACCCTTATTAACAACTATAATACCTTGCTTCATACCCCTTAGTCCTTCTATATAACTTCTTCTACTTAACCCATTTACCACTGGCATCTACATAATATGAACCTATGTTCTCATTTGCAGCCATCGCTCCGCTTGACTTGAGATAGTACCAGTCAGTACCATCCTTAACCCAGCCTGTAGCCATATCTCCACTTGAGTTCAGATAATACCAGGTACTGCCATCCTTAACCCAACCTGTCTGCATAGCACCGCTGGAGTCCATGTAATACCACTTGGAACCACTCTTTATCCAGCCCGTCTGCATAGCTCCACTTGAGTTCATATAATACCAGATACTGCCATCCTTAACCCAGCCTGTTGACATATAGCCACTCTTATTAAAGTAGTACCATATATTATCTATCTGAAGCCACTTGGAAGCTGGATAAGAACCGTCAGTCAGCTGATACCACCACCCCTTACTATCCTTCTTCCAGGTTCCATTACTTGAATTATTTCCTGTATCATATCCTGGAGGAACTGTACCAAAAAGATCCTTTAGAACCTCAACTGCAGTCATATTCTGATAGCCCTCTGGATCTGAAAATGATGAACCAGTTGTAGACCATCTAAACTGATTATATCCAGAAAGATAAGATATACCCTTAGTACTATCCGGATACTTTTCATACCATGAACTGTAATAAGTCTTCTTATAATATGTAGCGATAGTCACAGCCTCAGAGTTCTTATTACCAGAAGGAGTTGGTGTTCCTGAGAACTGAACTCCTGGAGGAGAAGAATGCATTAGCACTACACTACCATCTGAACAAGGACCAACTACTATCCACATATGATCTGGAGTCTTCATAATATCTCCAGGCTTGTAGTCCTTTACATTTGCTGCCATGGTAAGTGTTCCATAGCCTTCTTTCTGAAGTCGCTCAAGAACCTTATTATTGTAATCTACATACCCTTCCTTACCATTTTCAGTTTCAAGAGTATTATAGAGAACCCATCCGACATATCCTGAGCAATCAAGTCCTAAATGAATTACATCCCCATTTTTCTTATAATCATAATTCTTATAGTTGTAGCTGCTCGTCTGCTGTGCTGCGAACTCAGCCCAACGCGAGGAAAGGCCTATGGTACGCGCTTCCGTACCTGCCCCAGTATCTTCTTCATTCCAACCGCCACCGTAGGTATACATGGTTGTACCCATAGGTTCAAGACCAGTTTTCAGAAATTCCTTTATTGTCTTTTTTTCTGCCGCCTGAACATCTGCAGCTCCGCCCTTCACTGTAAGTGGAGTCACTACAGTATTAAATACCACCAGTGCCCCCAGCGCTAAGGAAGCGGCTCTCTTAATATGTTTTGTAATCTTATGTCTCATAATTAAACCTCACCAAAAAACTTTTTATATTTTACCATCTATCATATAAAAGTGCAAAATCCTCATTTGGTGACGTATGAATAAAAAAGCAAAACTGTTATAGTCAACTAATACAAAAATATACAAAAACCCCAAAATTTTTTGTATATTTTTTCAGAAAATGTGATATAATATATTCAGAAATACATCATAAGGGAGGTAAAAATTATGCCTACGTTCGTTTTTTGGATTCTGATGATGGTTATTTTCGCATTGCTTTTCTTCTGTGGTGAGCACTTACTTCTATCTAGAAGTAATGACAGCACTAGAAAGCAAACCAAGTTTACTTCTACAAAAGCTTGGATAATTTATATGATTGTTTTAGCCGTATTGGGCGTTGTTTTATTTATATTTAAATAAAGCAATTATTGGGGGATTGGGATTTTATATTCCAAAAAAGGAGCGACAGCTTTGGGGGCAGTCGCTTTTTCATTTCATTTTCTTTACTTCTTTTTTGAATAATATGGTTTTGTCTTATCAAAGACAAAATGCATCTGATTCTGATTACGTATTCCCTTTACTATATTTACATACTTGGCTACATAACCATTCATTTTCTCTATATATTCTGACTCTGGGATAGTTCCTTCAGATACACCCTCAAGTCCATATTCCCAGCTGGCCGTAAGCTCGGCACTCAGTAGTCCATTTATAGAATATAGTACAACATCATATATAATCTCACCTAGGAAAGTTGGTGTCAGAATCTGGGTTTTCTTATTTAGTGATATATATTTATTATTCACAAGCTTAGTGATTATGGCGTCACGCGTCGCTGATGTTCCGATACCACTACCCTTAATCTGCTCTCTAAGTTCTTCATCTTCGATTAGTTTTCCTGCATTTTCCATAGCGAGAATCATAGAACCCGAATTATATCTCTGAGGTGGATTAGTCTTACCTTCCTTAATCTCAAATCCAGATACAGGAAGAACCGAACCCTTCTTAAGGGTAGATATATATTCCATCAGATCAGCTGTAAGAGCCTGATCTTCTTCCTTATCTCCTGATTCTCCGTCCTTTTTGCCTTCAGATTCTCCATCTGTTTTTTCCGCATTGGTCTTGCCCGATGGATTTGCAAGTGAAGGATTAGCAATCTTCAGGTATCCAGGCTTTACAAGCATCTTAAATGAAGCACTGAACTCTTCACCATTTCTGGTAAGAGTTATAGCAAGCTTCTGATACTCTGCCGGTGCATAGAAGATAGATAAGAATCTTCTAGCGATTATATCATAGACCTTCTGCTGTAAGTCCGAAAGTTTTGACAGCTGTCCAAGACCCTGACCGGTTGGAATTATAGCATAGTGATCTGTTATAAGCTTATCATTAACATACTTAGACTTGGCTATTCCAGCATAGCCTTGATTCGCTATTATATTCTGGGCAAACCCAGAAAGTGGACCATAGTTTGACAGTCCTCTTATATTCTTATCAATTTCCTTCGCTATAGCAGTGGAGAGTACTCTCGCATCTGTTCTTGGATATGTAACCAGCTTCTTCTCATAGAGTTCCTGCACTATATTAAGCGTATCCGTAGGACTGATCTTGAATCTCTTAGAACAGTCATTCTGGAGCTCCGCCAGGTTATATAACATAGGAGGATTCTTCTTCTCAGTCTTTTTAGAGATACTCTTAATAGTCATCTCTACTGGTTCTGGATTCTTTAAGTATTCTATAAGTTCTTCAGCGTCAGCACGCTCTTTAAACCCATTTTCCTTATATAGCTTTGGACTCTCGAAATATCTACTTCCCTTTACAGCTTTCCACTCAGCCTCAAAAAGCTTACGTCTCTCCTCTCCTTCCTCAGCGGGCTTTTCTATACCAGCTACAACACGGTAAAATGGAGTCGATACGAATTCTCTTATCTCGCGCTCACGCTTTACAACCATACCTAAAACGCAGGTCATAACACGACCAACAGCTATAACGCATTTATCCACACCAAGATACTGCTTGATCGGATATGAATACTTAAGCGTAAGAGCTCTGGAGAAGTTAATACCCATCAGATAATCTTCCTTGGCTCTTAGATAAGCAGCACAGCTAAGGTTATCATATTCAGTAAGTGGCTTTGCTTCTCTGATACCGCGAAGTATCTCTTCCTCAGTTTGAGAATCGATCCACACGCGGCGACGATCCTTCTTTGGATCAACCTCGGCTAATCTATCAACAAGTCGATATATATATTCTCCTTCACGTCCCGAGTCGGTGCAGACATAGATTGTCTCAACATCTTCCCTGTTAAGCAGTCCCTTTACTATATTAAATTGCTTCGCCACTGCAGGAATAACTTCGTACTTATACTCATTTGGTATAAATGGAAGCGTATCCTGTGACCATTTCTTAAGTGCCGGATCATATACCTCCGGATAACTCATGGTAACAAGATGTCCTACACACCAAGTAACTATATTTTCTTCATCTTCTATATATCCATCCTTACGGGCACCCTTCACCTTAAGTGCATCGGCAAACTGCTGGGCTACCGAAGGTTTCTCGGCTATAAAAAGTTTTTTTGCAGTCATTTTTTATGTTAAGTCAGTCGACTTATCCTTTCATTTTCGTTAGATTTTAAAAACTCTCTCTACATAACATTCTTTCTTTCTGATATTTTGGTGTTGTAACTTATTATTTTTTTCAATACCAATTCGGAAAGGAGAATGATTATGAAGAAAAAGAAAGATGTATTGGTGTCAGATTTACCTCAATATATAGAAGAATTGAAGTATCTGATGAAAAAGAAAGGTTATAGCGATAACACTATAACCAACGCAACCCATGTGTGGCGAGAAATAATGGATTTTTCTTCACACAATCCTGCGCAGCTCTTTAATGAAGATTATCGTAAGAAGTATTTTGATGCATATTCATTACATGAAGCAAGTTCCACTTATCACTATTTTAAGTCTCATAGATATGTCTATCTATTGGTTGATTATATTAAATATGGCGTAATCTTCAGAGTGTATTGTACTCCAAACGAAGTATTTAATAAAGAGTATATTGAACTTTTTGAAGGGTTTATAGAAGAAGAAAAGAAAAGGAATCTTTCTGAGTCAACATTAAAAATTATTAGAACACGATTATTTAGATTTCAGGATTTTCTTATAGACACGGGAACTGAGAAGTTTTGCGATATAACTCAAGACCAGCTAAATGATTATATATCCTCTTTAGCACATTTTAGTTCTCATTATATCGCAGAATCTTTAAGAATTATTAAAAGATTATCGAATTATGCGTTTATAAATGGCTATATAGAAAAATCGTTTTCGGACAGTATTCCTATAGTAAAAATATGTTGTCAACAAAAATTGCCGAGCACTTTCAATGAAGATGAAATAAAGAAAATCGAGCAAGCTATAGATCGGTCAAACCCTACAGGAAAAAAGGATTATGCAATATTTCTACTAGCTGCAAAGCTTGGAATCCGAAGAAGTGACATAGTGAGAATAAAAATATCTGATATAAACTGGGATAAAAAAGAATTATCGTTTGTTCAGTACAAGACAGGACGTTCTGTATATCTACCATTACCTGATGATGTCGGCTGGGCAATAATAGACTACTTAAAAAATGGGCGACCAGATTCGGAATCAAAATATATATTTATAGCTCATCGTAGTCCATACAATGAGTTGAGCTCTATAGATTCTGTTATTTCAAGACTGCTCCGTAAGGCTAAAATAAGATACCCATCCAATAAGAGGGTTGGATTTCATGCTTTTAGACATAGTCTTGCCACTCGAATGTTAGATAATGACGTTCCTCTTCCAATAATTTCACAAACGCTGGGCCATAGCGGTGTCAGCAGTACGGACGTTTATCTGAGAATAAACATATCTCAGTTGTCAAAATGTGGATTGGAGGTGAACCTATGACAAAAAGAAAAATAAAGGATTATTCTGGACCATTTGCAGAAATGCTCGATCTATATATAAAGCAAAAACAAGCTCTCGGTTATGACTACATAGGTGGATATTATATATTGAGGGTTTTTGATGAGTTTAGTAAGAATTATATAATTACAAACTATGAACTGACAGAAGAAATTGTAAATGACTGGGCAAAGAAAAGATTTAACGAAAGCGAAACTTATCGTTCCGCAAGAATCTCCGCCGTACAACATTTTGCTACTTTTCTTAACAGTCAAGGCCACTACGGTTTCATAGCTCCTAAACAGATTTACCATTATCCGCAGCATAACGCATATGTGTTTACTAAAGATGAAATCAAAAAGATATTTAAAGTTCTAGACAATATGGAATATTCACCATGCTCTCCTTACAAACATCGTGTATTCCCTATGTTATATAAGATGCTTTATGGATGCGGATTTAGGATTTCTGAAATGACAAGCTTAAAGCTCAGACAGGTTGATATTTCAAAGGGAATAGTTCATATAGAAAAAGCAAAATATGGAAATGAACGCCCTGTTCCAATGTCAGAAAGTCTTTCAGCACTTTGTCGTAGTTACACTAAAGAAATGCACAAAAGCCATGATGGTGATTTTCCATTCTTTTTCAAAAAGGATGGCACTGCATATTCAGTCAGCAATATTGAAAAACATTTCAGAGAAACATTATGGCTTGCTGGAATTCCATACTACGGTCAAAAACTGGGACCAAGGCTACATGACTTAAGACACACTTTTATATGTCACCGACTTAACACCTGGGCTCGTGAAGGAGTGGATATCAATGTAATGCTACCAATATTATCCAAATATGTAGGACATTCTTCTGTTACATCAACTGAATACTATTTAAAACTTACATCTGAGGCATATCCCGATGTTCTAGATAAAATGGAGGCATTGACAGGGTATGTCTTCCCGGAAGTGGGAGGTGTTATCTGTGAAGAATAAAGATTTTGCATACCATTTGACAAAGTTCTTTACCATATATCTCCCTAGCCAACGTAATTTATCAAAGGGGACCATTTCAACCTACAGAGATGTCTTTAAATTGCTGTTATTGTTCATGAACGACGAAAAAAGAATAAAACCACAAAAAATAACTTTGGATAATCTACATTATGAAAGTATAACAGAATTTATTGAATGGCTAAAGAATGAGCGTAATTGTTCTCCTAAGACTTGTAACCAACGTCTTGCTGCAATTAAATCATTTTGTAATTACTTACAATTTGAGGAACCAGAAAGAGCATATCAATGTAAGCAGATTTTGGCAATAAGATATAAAAAAGCCCCTGAAACCGAACTTAAATACCTGACAGTAGATGGGATTAAAAAGATTCTTGAGCAGCCTGATGTTACTACACGGAATGGTCGAAGAGACTTAGTCATATTAAGCATTATGTATGATACTGGCGCCAGGGTTCAGGAAATAGCCGATCTTAGACTTAAAAACTTACGCTTAATAGCACCTGCAACTGTAAGTATTACTGGCAAAGGTGGGAAAACTCGTATAGTTCCAATGTTGTCAAAAACAGAGAAAATAATAACTCAGTATATAAATGATTTTCATTTGCAAGAACAAGGAGAAAATACCCCTTTGTTTCAGAATAGGAATAATGAAAAATTAACGCGATATGGGATAAGTTATATTCTTAACAAATATGTAGAAATGGCTAGAGGTGAGGCCCCTGAGCTGATACCAGACAAGATATCTCCTCACAGCTTCCGTCACTCAAAAGCTATGCATCTTCTTCAGGCCAATGTAAATATGGTGTATATCAGGGATTTACTCGGTCATAGCAGTATTACAACTACAGAGATTTATGCACGAGCTGATAGCACTCAAAAAAGAGAGGCCTTAGAAAAGGCTGATCCATTTAAGGACAGACCTTCAATGCCTCAATGGAAAGATGATGAAGGACTAATGGAATGGCTTAAAAGTTTAGTATAAATATACAAATATGGATAGCGATTAATCTCGCTATCCATATATAAAGGAGCAGCTTATGTTTGCCCCCTTAAATGCGCTGTTTATCAATTTTACGCCAATAATCTTTTTTGAAATCATGAGGTTTTGTAAAGAATTCTTTTTCAGAGTTTGAAAACTGACCAAGTTCAATTTTTAGATATATATGTTCCAAAGTACATACAAGATCAGCTACTTGGAAAAGTTTATAATCAACGGGGCGGACTTTTCTTACTTCAACATCCGAAAACTTACTACTGAAGATAACATTAAGAATACGTTTTAAAGGTTTTTGACCATTATCATAATAGATAATTATCTTATCAAATGAACAAAAATAATCATCGTGTTTTGCTATCTCATTACTAATAGCTTTTGTGAGTTTGGTTTCGAGTTCGTCAGAATCTTTACATTCAGATTTCTTCACTTTAGCTGTAAAAAAGCGAATTGGTAGTTTTCTGGCAAAACGGAATAATAAGTTGAATAGTTTCTTTCTATCTTCTGTGAATAAATCCTTATAATCATCTTCTCTCCTGATGATTGGACCAGTATGCAAAGCGTGATTAGGATATCCTAGATCCGACAGATATCGTTCCAAACCATCAATCTGAGATTGGATATCGTTAGATTGTTCATGAATGTACAACAGAAACAATGTAATATGGTGAATGCGGATTATACTTTCCAAAATTTCCGACCTCATCAATGAAACAACTTAGTATTTTTTTAGCCAATTACAGAACCTCTTTTCAATGGGATATAGCAAAAAAAAGTGGCGCGGGATCCCCACGCCGTTTCGGTGGACCAGGGCCTTACGGCCAGTCCAGATCGGTTGCCCGATACTAGGTATACTGTATGATAAATATACATATTTGTCAAGTAAAAAGGAGGATAAATTACATGCTTTGTAAAAATTCAAAACTAAGAAACCAAATAATAAAAATCATCGAAAATCACCCTAACTGCAAGCATATCATAAATGATGTAATTGCATTATTAGAAAATGACAATTCAAAAGATGTGTCGGATTTTGATATTGTTGATGTTGATATTTTGAATAATGTTTGGACCATGTACAACCCTTATACTCAAGAGACATTCTTGATTTCATTAAAACAAGATGATTACAAACTTGGATTTATAGAAAAGGATTCAAATAGAATTGTATTCAATAAAAATTGGAATATCTTATTATGCACTTCACAATCTAGGAAATGGTATGGATTAAGAGAATATCCTGAACATCTACTATTTAAAACCAGTAATTGTTCGAATTGAATCCTGCTATAAAAATGCTGCTAAACTATTATTCTCTGTTTTAGAAAATCAAGATAACCCTCAGCATCAATAGAACCAGATGTTATAAGATTAAATCCTAACAACATATTATACAGTATAAAATTAGACATGGATGTAAAAAGATATGGATGAAGGATTGTATCCAAAATACAAGTAATTGGAATATTGATTTTAGAATAAACAGCCGCAGATAATCTATGGTTTCCATCAATTAAAGCATATGATTTAAAGACACCGTTTTTAATCGTCGGCATTACTACTGCAATAAGTGGTGTATCAAGTGCATCATCAGACAAAACCGTACTATTCATTTCAACATAAGATAAATCATCTATTATTTCAGTAAGATTATTTTGCGAAGTAACTAGTGTAGAATTATATATTAATTCTCGAACATGATTAATCTGAAAGTGCATTACAAATACATCACCGTTAATTATGTGTTCTAGTGGGTAAATCTGTTGATTTGGTTCAATAGGAAAAGGGTACTTATTTGAATGTTTTTTAATAAATTCACTCCAATATGATAATAAATCATAAACATAATCCTTCTTTTCAATTAGGTATGGCAATTTAATTAAGCGGTTTATTATTTCTATCATATTCTCTTGTGAAGTTTCATTATATAAGTCGTTAATTATCAAATCTGTTGTTACCTTTCAAAAAATTATGTGTAGATATAAGGAGACAAATTAAATGAATAAAAATGGGTTTACAAACCGCACAACATATCATAAGACTCCACATGCTTTACTTTATGTTGAGCTATACATAAAAAAGTTTCTTCAACTACACACTCCTAATCAGGGAACCTTTTTATATATCATTTCCCTTTAGATTTTTTTAGTAATTTTGTAAATGAGCGATTTCTGATAGCGCCCACGATTCCTTCAGGCATATATAGGATTATTACTATAGCTATGATACCGAGAATGATGTTCGACCATCCAGGATAATGAGCCAGAAACTCCTGTAGGAATACATATATGACCGAACCAATGATTGGTCCTTCGATGGTTCCGGAACCACCTATTATAACTATAAATACCATAGAGATAGTCCAGCCGATACTGAAACCACTCTCTGGATAGATTGTACCCTTATTGATAAAAAGAATCGAACCAGCAAGTCCGGTAAAGACAGCTGCTATCAGATAGACAACAAACTTAGATCTTCCGATATTTACACCCATGCAGGATGCAGCTGATATATTATCTCTCATAGCTGTAAGTCCAAGACCTAGGCGGCTATTTAACAGAAGATATACTACAATAAGTGTCACAAAACATAGGATCAGCGACATAGCATATATCGCATCTATTCTAGGATAAGGAGATATTGATATGGTCATACCAGCTCCCTGTCCTACATATCCCCAGCTGAGGAAAAAAGTTCCCAGTGCTTCCGCTATAACCCAGGTAGTTATAGAGAAGTACATTCCTTCCATCTTTAGAAGCAGGAAGGCCAGGAGACTCGAAGTCACTATACAGATTCCAACTCCTATAAGGATACCTGTTCCGAAGTTCATCTTATAGACAGTCGTAGCCATAGCTATACTATAACCAGCGATTCCAATAAATGTCTGCTGTCCGAGACTTGTCATACCTGCAAAACCACTCAGCAGATTCCACATTTCTCCAAGAGTAATATAGATAAATATCTGCAAGAGATATCGCATCGCATTATTGGAGAAGAGTCCTACCTCACCAAATGTAAAAAGAAGTAAACCTATAACAACAAATCCAAGTCCCAGGATAATCTTCTTCTTATTCATCTGCCTTCACCTCCTTCTTAGAAAGTGAACGCTCTCTTCTATCACGAAGAAATCTTCCCATCAGTTCTCTTGGATTAAATACAAGAATAACTATAAGGAATATGTAGCTGATAAGTCGTCCATAGCTAGCTCCACCAATAACCTGCATAAGTCCAAACATTACGCCTGCAAGAAGAGTTCCACGTATATCTCCCAGGCCACTGATAACTACTACAACAAATGCTATCAGAAGATATTCTCCACCTGAAGTTGGATAGAATGTCCACTTCATACTTACGCATGTACCCGCAACAGCCGATGCTGCAGTTGCTATCCCCATTGCGATAGCAAAGGTATGAGCTACATTTATACCCGAAAGCTGTGCAGCTTCGGTATCGTCAGCCGTGGCTCTGATGGCACGACCTATATCTGTTTTCTCTAGAAATCTCTTAAGTACGAAGATAAATACCGCACATACTATAAGTAGTATGATGTTCAGAAGTGATATATCTATTCCAGCTACTGTAACTACGCTATTGCTATAAGATGTAGCCACGTGTCTTGCATCTGGAGTAAAGAGCATAAGCATTCCATCCTTTAAAATGATGGAAATACCGAAGGTTACCAGAAGTGCCGGCTCAGCTCCACGCTTCATTCCATGATTAATCAGTACTCTCTGAATGGCATATCCAAAGAAGAACATAGTTGGAACTGATACAAAAAGGGTTATCAGTGGATCTATACCAAGTGCTGTAGTCAGAATAGATGACAGAAATGCACCCATTATGATGTATTCACCATGAGCAAGATTCGTAAGCTTAACTATACCAAGTATCAGCGACATACCTAGTCCGATACCTGCATAGATACCACCCAGCAATATTCCATTTACCAAAACCTGAACAATATACATCTTCTTAATCCTTATATACCAAAGTACGCCTTCTTTACTTCCTCTGGATCGAGGCTGTCAGAATCTCCTTCCAGAGCAACCTTTCCCTTCAGCATTATATATGCATAATCTGTCATGCTGAGAACTCTGTTTGTATCCTGCTCTATCAGGATTATAGTCGTTCTTTCAGTTTCATTTATCTTCTTAATTGTTGCATAAATATCTTTTACAACAACAGGTGCTAGTCCAAGGGACAACTCATCGAAGAGTATGATCTTCGGACTAGACATAAGCGCACGTCCTATGGCAACCATCTGTCTCTGTCCACCAGAGAGACTTCCTGCCGGTACATTTGCCTTCTCTTTTAATATAGGAAAGAGATCATATACCTTCTCGAGATTATCTGATCTCATACTTTTTGCATCTCTACCATGCTTTGCCTTACTGCTTATTCCACCGACCAGAAGGTTGTCCTGCACAGACATTCTGTTAAAGCAGTGACCACCCTGAGGAACAAGACACATACCATAATCCAGCTTTTTCTCAACTGGAACCTTCGTTATATCCTCGCCAGCTATACTAACCTTGCCACTGCTAATAGGAGTAAGTCCCATAGCCGCATTCATCAGAGAAGTCTTTCCAGCACCATTTGTTCCTATAAGTCCTATGATAGATCCTTCAAAGAAGCTCATAGTAACATCAGATACAGCTGTGAAATCTCCATACTTTACGCTGACATTATCAAATTGTAATAATGTACTACTCATCTTCACTCACTCCAAGATATAACTCTTCAACAATCTTAGACTCTATTACTGACTTTGGTTCGCCTATTATAGCTGACTTACCCTCAGCCATACACATAAGTCTATCTGCAGACTTAAGCATAGTCTCAAGAATATGTTCTATCCATACTATGGTGAGCTTTTCTTTCTTAAGCTCATCCACAAGATCCATCACTTCCTTCACCTCTAGTTCTGTAAGTCCGGCAGCAACCTCATCAAGTAGAAGGAGCTTCGGTGCAGAACCTAGAGCACGTGCAATCTCAAGTCTCTTACGATCAAGAAGTGTAAGCTCTCCAGCTCGAACAGCCTGGCTGTCTTTCATTCCGACTCTCTCGAGAACTTCTATAGCTTTCTTCTCACCATCACGTTTGCTGAGTCCTGCTCCATGCACTGTAGCAACGAGAACATTTTCCATAACGGTCATCTTCTCAAATGGTCGTGGCACCTGGAAGGTTCTTCCTATCCCCAACGAACATCTAACAAATGGTGGAAGCTTAGATATATCCTTGCCATCAAAGATTATGTGTCCATCCATGCATTTGATAAGACCTGCAAGAGTATTCAGCATAGTAGTCTTACCGCATCCATTTGGACCTATAACGCCAAAAACCTCTCCCTCGACTACGTCGAAGGAAAGGTTATCAAGTACGCAAATATTTGTATAGCCTGAGCTAACATTTTCGAAACTTAATATATTACTCATATATATCCCTGAATTATTTTGTAGTAGCATTTCCTGACTGATAGCTACCAGTAAGTGGAATCTCTGGATGAATAGAGTTATCGATAATAATAAGCTTCAGCTCACCATTCTCATCTCTCTGCCACTGTCCTCCACAAAGAACTGTTCTGGCAAAAGGAAGTCCATTCATCTCCTGATCATACTTAATATGACCAACTATTGTATCTACATCAAGTCCTGCAAGTGAAGCTCTGATATCTTCCTTGTCCATGGACTTTGTATTCTTAAATGTCTGAACTGCAAGTTCAAGAGCCTCATAAGCATATGCTGTAGGCTGTGGCATAACCCGTCCGTCATTATCAGTTGCATACTGCTCAGCAAGCTTCTCACTTGACATACCAGTAAGTTCTGAAGTAAATGGATTAGTAGGTGCCCACCAAACCTGAGTCATTATACCATCTGACAGATCACCGAGAGCATTTACATCACTCTCAAGAAGACAACATTTACCCATAGTAACTGCGTCTACCTCAACGCCTGCACTAATACAAGCATTGTAGGAGTTCATGAAATCTGGAGGAATATTTGTTCCTGCGATAACGTCTATATCCTCTGTCTTAAATGTATTAGCAAGACTTGTAAAGTCTGTAGTTCCTGATGGATACTGACCAGGATCTACTACTGTATAGCCATCTTCAGCAAGTCTCTTAACAAATATATCATGCCAAGCAGTACCATCTGCATCATTTGCGAACAGAAGTCCAACCTTAGCACCTGAATCTATTCCGTGACCAGCAACTGTCCACATAGCACGCTGTGATTCATACACGTCATCAAGAGTATAGAATGAAAGATATGTCCAGTTGAACTCATCTCTTGAATGAGCTACAGGATCAATTGGAGCCTGTGAAGCGATACATGGAACTCCATATCTCTCAGCAACCTCAACTACAGGAATAACTGTATTAGGTGTCTGTATAGCAATGATCATATCTACATCATCTTCTTCGATAAGCTTCTGAGTCATCTCTGAACACTTATTAGCATCTGACTCTGAATCATATACGATGACTTCGAAATCCATTTCCTTTCCATCTACTGTTATCGGATTCTGCTCAACATAGTCAGTAATCTGCTTTACTGCCCAGTCACAGCCTTCACCGTTACCAGCGAGAGGTCCAGTTGTAGGATTAATATATCCTATTCTTATTGTATCTTTCTTTGCTGAGTTACCTGCACCACATGCAGTAAGACTAAATGTCATAGCTGATGCAAGAACTAAAGCAGCTGCTCTACGTATCTTTCTTCTTAAACTCATAGTACTACTCCTAATCGTTAGTTATCTTGTTGACACATTTCTGTTATTTTTGTCAGATATTTACACATCAACAAGAAGGATTATATGAACAGTAGTACAAACCGTCAACTACAATTGCCAAGTTAGGCAACAAATTGACACGATTTGGAAATAGGATTTGACAAAACGTCAACTTTATCTTGCGATAGCCTCTAGCATTTCCTCAAGATTCCTTCTCATAACTGGATGTCTTACTATAAAATGAATCGCCGGCGATTTATTCTTAGATATCATAACCCACTCATTTTCGTGGATGAATATCTGTATATTTCTATAATCCAGATCATTTCTAACTATAAGTGAATAGTTCTCATATTTATCCTGAAACTCCTGCGCACTGGACAGATGTTCAATATACTCATCATATGTATAGAAGATATCCTTATCATAGAAAAGCCCCGACAACGATAGGAACACAGGTTTCTTATCATAATCTATTCTGGAAACTTCAGGAATATGATCCTCAAGTCTCGAATGCTCCATTATAGAAAGAACTCTATCTCTTTCATTATGGATATAGCTTTGTATCCTCTTTCCGTCTTCAGCGGAAATGTCATTTCTCCTGAGTATTTTTCTAAGAAGTTCATCAGATATCGTATAAATCGGCGGGGTTGATAGAATATTAGTTCTCTTGCCAGCAGTCTTCATATCTTCCTTCAGGAACTTCTTTCTCTGCTGATTATTATCCACTCCTATTACGTCTATCATTTTCTCTGATAGATCAATCAGCCCTTCGAACTTACGTCTATAATAATCAACTTCAAGTTTATTTTCTGTCATGTAAGAACGATATATATCCTTATTATCAGATAAGCCCTCTGACGTTAGAGCAGCAACATCTGATACCATGAGTGAATTAATAAATACATCACTATCAGTGCGGTCCAGGTAGTAGAACTCGATCTGACCTGTCATGTTAAGTGGCAGCCAGTTGTCAAGCCAGTCAATCATCTCATTCATAGGATTGCTGTTTATATTGACTATACGAATACGTACGCCCTTCTTCAAAACCTGTGCCAGTGACTGAATCAGCTGATCTGATGAAATGTATGTCTTATTCATCTTACTGTTAGACATATTCCAACAGATATCCAGGGTTCCTCCCTGCGACTCCTTGATAGTCTTCTGTATAAGGCTTCTCTGTAGTGTAAGAACATCCTCCAGATTGTAACTTAGGCCACCAGGAAAATCCCGACTCGAAGCCTCCTCCAGCTCTCTTCCAACATTTGCAGAAGAAACGTATTCATTTAGATTAAACTTATCAAGCTTATGCACGAAGTCATCAACGTACCGCTTCACGCTCTCATCATCAGAATAGAGCCAGTTATATAAATGATCATATCTGGCATTTTCATCAGAAACCTCAGTAAGTCTAAGATCCAGCAGCTCTGCTATAATCTCAAGCTGATATCTCTTAGTAAACTCATTGCAGATAAATCCAGTTATCACTGAAACAAGATTGCCAGGACTAGCTGGATGCCTGGTTCCCGCCTTGATCCTGGAGATGTAAGATACATCCTTATCTACAGCATCAGCAACATCTCTCAGAGTAATATGAAGTCTATCCATAATTTCCGACAGATTTCTTCTAAAGCCGTAGAAGTCAAAACTATCGTCTTCATCCTTAAATGCACTCTCTATATCGCGAACTATATCATCCTTCGAACCTTTACCCGTCTTTTCAGCAAGAAGAATAAAGCCTCTGACTATGGCCTGATACTGCGGACCATTCTTCACAGGAACTCTCTCCCCCGACTTATACCTACTAATAGTAGCCGGAGTAAGACCTGTCACATCTGATATATCCTTAAAGCTACATCCAAGTTTATTCTTATATTCATTTATAAACTCTGAAAATGTCATATAAAACCTCTAAAAGCGGTATCTCATATGAGACACCGCTTTTTAAGAAATCACATTATCTATATAGATAGAATATTATACAGCTTAGTTAGCGTCTTCTGGGAGAAGAGTCTTACTAGCATCTCCACCAGCTTCTCTTGCATCACACTTCTCAATAACTTCATCGATTCGAGCAACAAATCTATCGATGTTACCTTCCTCCATAGCCTTGAGGGAAGCTTTAAGCTTATCATATACAGCCTTATCAGCCTTGTAACCTCTCTCCTTTACATATCCACGAGCAAAGTGCATCATTCCACGCTCTTTAATCTTATGAATATCTATCAGGTAGATGAACTCATCAACGATATCATCATTCTCATCAAAGAAGTTAGCCAGAGAATCAATCTCACCTGTAAGGATAACTACGTAATCGTTGTTCTCAGGAGATGAATCCTTTATAACCTCAACCAGCTTGCCAAATGATACAAGTCCGGCATTCTCTATAATAAGGCATCCACCCTTAAGAGCCTTCAGCTTCTCAAGACCCATCTTGTTAAGCTGCTTAGCTTTAGTCTTAGCAATCTTATCTGACTTAACGATACCCAGCTCATAGAAGCTTCTTGCGAAGTCTTCTCCGACCTTAACTGTACCGAATCCATTTCTACCAAGTACGACTACATTCTTAGGCATATCTGGATGCTTAAGAATTGAGTTAATAGCTACGAGAACATCATCCGATGTTGTCTGTATACGCATATATTTCTTAAGATATGTTGCTTCTGCTGGAAGCTGTCCAAGTGGAACCTCTTCTCCTGTAACAGGATCAGTAACCATCTTAAGTTTTTCTTCTTTTGCATTAGCAGCTTCTTCTGCTTCTTTCTTACGATCTTCAGCTTCACGCTTTGCTTTACGCTCAGCACGCTTTCTAACTTCTTCCTCGTACTTCTTCTGTTCTTCAAGCTCGCCCTTACTTATCTTCTCTTCCTTGATTCCTTCTTCATCAGCGATACTTGCGAGAACATCCTCTATAGCCTTCTCAGGTTCCTTAGCCTTCTCTTCCTTCTCTTTTTCAGCCTTCTCGGTTGTCTCTTCAGCAACTTCTGCTGTTTCCTCCGCTTCCTTCTCGGCTGCTTCGGCCAAGCCTTCCTCAGTATTCTCTAGCTGTTCATCAATATCTTTTTTGCCAAACATTTTCTTAAACAGCTTTTTAATGGCATCATAAGCATTTGAAAATGGCTTCATCTATTCTAGTCCTCCTACTACACCCTAATATGTAAAATGTCGGTAACAACCAAAACCTCCATGCCCTTTTAGTTTATCACAATATGACAGATAATACAAAGATAACTTTAGTATTTTCTTAAACTTTTTTAGTATTTTAGCATAACTTCTTGATTTTTTTTTCTAAAGCGACTATGCTATAAATCTATTTGCAACATGGTACTTTACACATATTAAATATTATAAATAAATGGAGGAACATTATGAAGCCTATTAAAGAAGGAAAAGTTAGGGAAATCTACGATAATGGCGACAGCCTGATTATGGTTGCAACTGACCGTATTAGTTGCTATGACGTTATCCTGAAGAACAAGATCAGCAAGAAAGGAACTGTTCTGACTCAGATGTCAAAGTTCTGGTTTGATTATACTTCTGACATACTTCCAAATCATATGATATCCGTTGACGTAAAGGATATGCCAGAGTTCTTCCAGAATCCTGATTACGACGGAAACAGCATGATGTGCAAGAAGCTCACTATGCTCCCTGTTGAATGTATCGTTCGTGGTTATATCACAGGTAGTGGTTGGGCAAGCTACAAGGAAAATGGTACTGTATGCGGTATCAAGCTTCCTGAAGGACTTGTTGAAAGTGACAAGCTTCCTGAGGCAATCTACACACCATCAACTAAGGCTGAGATTGGTGATCATGATGAGAACGTATCTTTCGAGAAGACAGTAGAGATACTTGAGAAGGAGTTCCCAGGCAAGGGTCAGGAATATGCAGAGAAGCTTCGTGACTATACACTTGCTCTTTACAATAAGTGCGCTGACTACGCTTTAACTAAGGGAATCATTATAGCTGATACAAAGTTCGAGTTCGGACTTGATGAAGACGGAAATATCGTACTTGGTGATGAAATGCTTACACCAGATTCTTCAAGATTCTGGCCAGCAGATGGTTATGAGCCAGGACATGGTCAGCCATCATTTGATAAGCAGTTTGCTCGTGACTGGCTTAAGTCTGATGCCAACACAGCAGAGCCAGAGAACTGGGAGCTTCCACAGGATATCGTAGATAAGACTATCGATAAGTACCTCTCAGCTTATTCAATGCTTACAGGTAAGAGCTTATAATATCAGAACCTATAATACTAAGTAAAAAAATAGAACCGGAAGTAATGATTTACTTCCGGTTCTTTTTTACTGATATTTAGCAATAATTTCTTCATTTGCCTTAAGTGCCGACTCCTGCATAGCCTTTCTCTCAGCAAGAAGCATCTCATGTAATTCTGGATGCTTTATAGCCATAATCTCAAGAGCAAGCCAAGCTGCATTCTTCGCACCATTTATAGCTACTGTAGCTACTGGGATTCCAGGTGGCATCTGAACTATTGAATAAAGCGCATCCTGTCCATCGAGAACTGAACCAGATAGTGGAACACCTATAACTGGAAGAACTGTCTGTGCTGCAACTACTCCTGGAAGTGCTGCTGCCATACCAGCTGCTGTGATAACTACCTCTGTTCCATCTGCATTTATCTCTTCAATAAATTCTGTCAGCTGTCTTGAAGCTCTGTGAGCTGATAGACATCTAACCTTTACGTCTATTCCTTTTCCTTTAAGGATTTCAATTGCTGGTTCCACCTTTGACAGGTCACTGGTTGAACCCATAATAATCGCTGCCTTCATAATAATGAATCCACCTTTCTGAAAATTAGTGAAGCCATTATAACACCTAATCAAGATAATGGGTATAACTTTTTTGTCTTAATCTTTACCAAATGATGTCCACTATTTGTCCGATTCTTGTAGCTTTTTTGTATCAAATGTGACAGCCATGTGAAACTTGTCTTAAGCCGCTATTTTACGTGAGATTCGTACAAAAAAGGTACGATTCATGTAAAAAATAAAATCTCATTTAAATATAATCCGAATTAGATAACATAACGGTTTATCTGCACATACACTATTTTTTAAAATCACTATTTACATACTATTTCATAAAATATAAAAGGAGAGGAGTTATGAAGAATAAGGGATTTTCGCTCGTAGAACTATTAATCGTTACAACCATAATCACTATACTTGCGGCCGCTGCTATTCCTGCACTTTTCAGATATATTGATAAGGCACGCAAGGCTGATGATATAGCGGCAGCTGAAGCTATCGGCTCAGCTCTTAAAGCAAGTATGGCTAACGAAAGCATTTACGACAAAGTTATGGACAGCATACAAAATGCCACTTCCGGCGGTGCATATGTATGCACACCTCTACTTGTCGCATCTAATGATGATACTGAATGGACCATATTTAACGCAGCAGCTTCACCGGATCTCACAGAGCTGAAAGCTGAAATGGATAAAACCTGTCCACCAGAGAAATTAAAGTACAGGAAGTCAGTTAATCCTGCAGATGTTGGATATACTAATTCCGATTATGTAGTAGGTAGCTGGAATGAGTTTAGCCCAGACGGTTGGCTTGTATGCATTGCTCCTACTAATGAGCCATGTGTATATGTAACAGATGGCAAAAAAGACTCCGATATTCAGGGTGTTGCACTTAACCCTCTTAAGTGTGATGACTATAAATAGATGATCTTAGATCTCTCTCTTCCCCAAAAAATGCGACTGGCAGTTTAGCTACCCGTCGCATTTTGTCTTTAAAATCCTCTAATTCTTTATTCTAAGAGTTCTAGTAGCATTTAATACTGCTATAACCATAACTCCTACATCTGCAAAGATTGCAAGCCACATATTTGCAAAGCCTAAGGCACCCAGTAACAGACATAGAACCTTTACTGCTATCGCAAATGTTATATTCTGCTTTACTATCTTTAAGGTCTTTCTTGATATCTTCATAGCTAGAGATATCTTAGCAGGATCATCGTCCATCAGCACAACGTCCGCCGCCTCTATCGCAGCATCTGAACCCATGGCACCCATAGCGATTCCTATATCCGCTCTTGCAAGTACAGGCGCATCATTTATTCCATCACCTACAAATGCAAGTCTAGCCCTCTTCTCATCGTCCTGATCACCAAGTGAAGCAAGAAGCTTCTCAACTTCGTCAACCTTGTCACCAGGAAGTAGTTCTGACTTATATTCAGATATGCCTATCTTTTCAGCTATTCTCTTAGCAGCCTTTTCAGCATCACCTGTGAGCATAACAGTCTTGATTCCCTGCTTTGAAAGCCCTGTCATCGCATCCTTTGTTGTCTCCTTAAGCTGATCCGCTATAACAATGCAGCCAAGATACTTAGTAGCTTTTTGCTCATAACTCTCTGCGATATAAACCACTGTTCCTTCATCATGAACATCAGGTACATCAGCACCTACCAGCTTCATAAGTCTAAGGTTACCAGCATATATCTTCACATGTGTTGCCATGCCATCGATATCTTCCGCAGCTATAGTTTCAATCACACCATCAGGAAGTTCCTTATAACATACAGATACGCCATGGCCTGCTATCTCTTCAACTTCGTGAATCAATATATGATTTATGTCTTTATTAAATGTAGCTTTATAAGCTCTAAGTATGGACTCTGCTATAGGATGGCTAGATGCACTTTCTGCATTTGCCGCCCTTTCAAGTAGTAAATCCCGCGATACTCCGTCTTCAGCATAGATTTCCTGAACCTCAAATACGCCTTTAGTAAGAGTTCCTGTCTTATCGAAAACTATAGTTCCAGTTGACGCCAGAGCTTCCAGATAATTGGAACCCTTAACAAGTATTCCCTTAGAGGATGCGCATCCTATACCTCCAAAGAAGCTGAGGGGAACTGAGATTACTACTGCACATGGACACGATATTACAAGAAATGTAAGTGCACGCATTAACCAATCTATCCAATCTGCCGGCATACCCAGAAGGAGTCTGATAACTGGCGGTATTACGAAAAGTGCAAGTGCCGAGTAGCATACTATTGGGGTGTAGTACTTTGCAAACTTTGATATAAAGTTCTCAGCCTTCGCCTTTCTCATACTAGAGTTTTCAACAAGCTCCAGTATCTTGGATACCGTAGAATCTTCAAACTCCTTTGTAGTCTTAACTTTTATCATACCTGATAAGGTAATACATCCACTGATTATCTCATCCCCCGGATGAGCCGCTCTAGGAACCGACTCTCCAGTAAGTGCGCTTGTATCAAGGCTTGTATCGCCTTCTATAATCACGCCATCTATTGGAACTCTCTCGCCAGGATTTACAACTATTATAGAACCAACTTCTACGTCATCTGGATCTTCTTCTGTAACAGTTCCATCCTCATGCATTACATTTGCAATCTCAGGACATATATCCATCAGATCTGCTATATTCTTACGGCTCTTTCCAACCGCTATACTCTGGAAAAGCTCTCCTATCTGATAGAAAAGCATTACCGCAACGCCTTCACGATACTCGCCAGTAGCTATAGCTCCTATAGTTGCAACTGCCATAAGAAAGCATTCGTCAAACACCTGACCGTTACGAATATTTTTCGCTGCCTTAAAGAGTACATCGTATCCTACTACGAAATAGGGTATAAGAAATGCCGAAAGTTCAACGAACCACGGCATCTCGATAAAGTGAAATGTAACAGATAAAGCAACAACGAGAACAAGTGATATAATACATCTACATAAATTGTTCTTCTGCTTCTTACTCATAATCTTTCCTTTACTAAATAAGACTAGATAAATATCTCCATATCATCTTCTATCTTCTTGCAATTCTTTCTTGCTTCTTGAATTACAGCATCAGGATCAACTCCATCCTCGAACTCAACTTTGCACTTAAGTGTCATAAAGCTAAGGGTTGCATCCTTAACGCCTTCGGTATTCTTAATAGCTTCCTGCATCTTCTCTGCACATGCCGCACAATCAACTTCTACCTTATATGTCTTCTTCATCTTATGTCCTTTCTTTCTCTCATCATTTAATCCTGTAATTTAAAATGTTACTCACTCATCACATCCCGTCAGTATGCTTACTCCTCAAGATGTTCCATTCCCAGATTAAGGATTGATCTTACATGATCATCATCAAGTGAATAGAATATACTCTTTCCATCACGTCTAAACTTTACAAGCTTAGAATCTTTTAAAATCCTTAGCTGGTGGCTTACGGATGACTGAGTAAGTCCTAGCGCGGTGGAGATATCATTTACACATAACTCTCCATCAAATAGTGAATAAAGTATCTTTATTCTAGTTGAATCTCCAAAGATTCTGAAAAGGTCCGCCAGATCATAAAGATATTCATCTTCTGGCATGTTATCGATAACTGGTTTCTTTTCTTCCATAATAAACTCCTATTGCAAAACATATGTTTGTTTGTTCATATGTTCAATATACGCTCAGTCATTTATTTTGTCAACATCTTTTTTTGACATAATAGGACACAATTGCTTAACAAGTGTAACATTTAGTGTAGTATTTTCGAAACATTTATATGCAAAAACCATCAAAAAAGCCTCAGGAAGCGCTATTTTGTTACGTTTCAGCGTAACAATTCCGCAACATCCAATTGTGTACTTTACATAATATCTTGGGTTGATTTACATAATATAACACTATATTTTGTGCATTATGTATAAATTGACCAAATATTCGTCTATATAATCATCACATTCACGAAATGTTACAAATTTGTTGCATTTTTATTAATATTGTTGTAAAACTCTATATGTAAACAAATTAAGAATGCTATAACTATGTAATAATTTACAGCTAAAGGGACTTGTTTATGAATATAACAACAAAAAAGAAGATTCGACTTACTCTGGCAACATCAATGTTTGCAGCACTGACAATATGGGGCGTAAAGCTTCCAGCTCAGGATATCACCGCTGAGGAAACATCTTCCATGGATGCTTTCACAAGAGAAATACTCGAGGAGCATAAGGCTGAAGTTGAAGCTGAAAAAGCACTTCAGGATGAGAGATGCCGTGAGATGTACGAGAATAGAATTGAGGATTATAAGTTACAGGCTGAGACAAGCCTTGACCGTGTAGCAAAGAATAGTCAGAACGCTGAGAAGGGTGACTTCATAGGAAACTATCAGCTTACTGCTTATATAGCAACTGGAAACAGATGCGCTTCTGGAGTTTATCCTCAAGTTAATCATACAGTAGCTTGTAACTCTATTCCACTTGGAACTAAGATATACATCGAAGGTTATGGCGAGTTCGTAGTTGAAGATACTGGTGGTATGGCCGGAAATGTAATCGATATATTTGTTGCAGACTATGGTTCAGCAATTCAGTTTGGACGTAGAACAGCAAATGTTTATGTAGTATCCGAATAAATAGCTTATATAAAAAATGAGGCTGTGTACTATATGTTTAGTACGTACAGCCTCATTTTTTATTACTTATCCTTTTTATCTGTTGGCTTTACAAATACCCATGCTGAAAGTGTAATACCGTGTATTGCACTGATACTACTCATTCCGTAATGATCAGAAAGAAGTGTAGGAACATTTGAAAAACCGCCGCCATATCCAGCAACAGCAAGTCCTGTATCGAGATGACAACATTATTACTCCTGAATCAACTTATATGCTGATACTCTCTTCATTCGTCCAGACATAATGAAACTAAACAGAAAGATGATAAATGTTACTACAATTATAGTAAGGATAACCAGAGAAAACTTCATGATAAGCTCTGCCCTCATTATTCCGAAACCTTTAAAGATAAGTGAAAACACCGAATCCGTCACAAAGTATGCAAATAGCGCTCCAGCTATAGAAGCTATAAAGCTAGCTGGTATAAGTGATAATGAAAGCTGAACTCTTAATTGACCTGAAGTAAAGCCCACTGCTTTCTTTATTCCAAACTCCCTCTCTCTTCTGATAAATATCGTCTTAAGCAGAAGTCTTATAACTAACAGAATTGTGAATATATTGAGAACAACCAATATAACTACCACTATACTCGTCGCAAAAACCGGCATATTATCATTACTCATATTATACTTGAGATAATTCTCTGTACTGACTATATCACTTCCTAATACGTCTTCTACCTCTTTAAGAACATCATCTACCTTTTCAGGTGTGGCATCCTTAACCCTGATTCTTAAACTACTATGGTTAATATCAACGCCTAGTCTCTTTGCACCGCCATCGGTTATATAGATTCTTTCTCCCAATCCCCAGACTGCTTGTTGGAAACCTGTAATAAGAAATCTCTCCTTATGCCCATTATATTCAACCTCTACCTCATCTCCGATTCCAACCCCTGCTTTGTCGGCAATTACCTTACCTATAACTGCTTCATTATCTTCTTTGATCATATCGCCTTCATAGAGACCACAATATACATATTCAGGTTTAGATACATATATAAGTGATGTATCATAGCCTGCTATAGTACACGTATCACCAGTCAGTCCATAAGCCTGCGATACCTCTTCGATTTCTTGAAGTTTATCGATATCCTCATATATTTCTTCCTCTGTCTCAGCATTTATATTCACAAATGCATCTGGCGCGTCGCCCTGCATAAGTCTCTGAAACATCGTTATATCGACCTTGGTATTATAGTAAAGCGTAGCTGAATACATAGTCATAAAACCTACTGCAAAAACAATACCAAATATTACTATATTTTGACCCATATTCTGAAGCGAACTTTTAAGAGCCAGAAGAACATTCAGATTACCGGATAACTCACCAAGTGGAAGATGATTCTTCTTAAATGAATTAGCCTTAAGACCAAATCTAAGAGCAGTTGCAGGATGAAGATTTTTAATCTTTCTAGTTGAAAGATACACAACCACGAGTATCACAGCAATCATAGCCGCAAGTATTCCCAATGTGATGAGAGGATAAAATCCTTTTTCCCATACAAGTCCCGAGTTTTCTCTAAGAATCTTTTCATCAAGCATTGGCATAACAGCATATGATAGAGTGCATCCTGTTATAGTACCGACTAAACCGATGATAAGATATTCCAGAGAAAGAGCCAGCCTTATCTGTGCTGTAGTATGACCTACCGCACGAAGAGCACCTATATTTATAATATCTCTATCGATATTATTATTAACCGTAAAGATTATCATAATAACGCAGATAGTCATAATGACTACTGAAAATATAGCTAAAAATCCGGACAAAATCTTAATGATACTGATATAGCCTTTTTCAGATAGTTCATATGTATATCCATGTGCCATATATCCTTCTGTTCTAAGAGCCTCAGTGACACTAGCTATACCATCCTCATTATCTACTCCCTCTTTGAACTCGCAAGACACTAAAACATATTTAGTAAATGCTTTTCCACTTAAAGCTAGTTCATCACTTCTTTTTTCAAAGCATTCATAAGTTTCATCATCTATAATTGCCGAACCATATGAATACGAACTACCTTCGATCAAATCTTCATAGATTCCAGCGACCGTAAAATCATAATCACCCATTTGTTCTGACTTTATATACATCTTATCGCCAACAGAAAGTCCAGAACTGTATGCATTATATAGATTTAGGTATATCTTATTTCCTTCTACCGAATCATCTCGGTCTATGAACTTTAGGTCATTTGACAAATTATAGGATTCGAAGCCCTTATAATATGTTATACTGCTTAGCTCCTTCTCCTTATCAGACTTATCTGTAGTATAAGTGACATCTGATGGTAGTATCACCTCACACAGCCTTGACTTTGCAACGTCTTTATCCGACTCAACTATTTTTCTTATATCCTGAATATTACCAATAGTATTGACTACTCCGCCTTCTAAATAACCACGTGATTTATAGTTCCTGACATATGAATCCTCATATTCTGCCGTGAGTAAACCGGTGTGCAGTAGAGTAATGGATATAATGATTATAAGTAGAAAGACCGTTAAAATGCTGCGATCCTTATATATATTACTTTTAATAAGTTTAGACATGGCTTTTCCTCTCTTCGATAGACTTTTCAGTCCAGCACCCTTTTAAGATGCACTTCGTGCATCCTGCAAGGGTGCTTTGTAACTATGTCCACGATTTGCAGGCAAATCGTGGACTTTACCATCCCATTTCCTCTAGGAAGCGGCGGATTTTTTCATGGCGTTCTTTATCACCGCTTACATATTTATCCAGCTTTAGTTCTCCCATGACGCCTCCATCCTGTAAATAGATGATTCTATTAGCTCGTCTTGCAGATTTTATATCATGAGTAACCATAAGGACTGTCTGTCCGCTCTCATTTATATCTGTCAGTACATCCAGAACTGCCTTAACTCCTGCTGAATTAAGTGCTCCCGTAGGTTCATCTGCGAAGACTACATCAGGATCATTTATAAGTGCTCTTACAAAAGCTCCTCTCTGGGCTTCTCCACCTGATAGCTGTGAAGGAAACTTCTTAGCAAGATCTTCACTGATTCCTACTCTTTCAAAGAGTTCCAGGGCTTTCTTCTTCAGATTCTTTGGTTTCTGTCCTATAAGCATTCCCGTTGAGATAGCATTATCCATTACACTCATACTATCTACCAGATGAATCTGCTGAAATATAAATCCACAGTGTTTTCTTCTGAAAACTGCCAGCTTATCGTCATTCATTTTGGTTATATCTTTACCGTCATATTCTATAGTTCCGAGTGTAGGCTTATCCATTCCTGATAGAACATATAGAAGCGTCGATTTACCTGCTCCCGAGGAACCCATTATGCATGTAAAATCCCCTTTATATATATCAAGATCAAGATTCTTTATAACATGCTGCTGCTTACCGCCTACAGAGAAACTCTTTGAAAGCTTGTCTGTATGGATTATCACTTCTTTATTCTTATCTACCATAAAATTATCCTCTCTTTTTCTTCATTTTATAAAAAATCACCAGCTGCACCCCTACAAAGATTCCCCATAAGATATCGAACCTTAAACCTTGATACAGCCTCTGCGGTATTATTACCTTCTCTGGATTCTTAGGAGAATATGACACCTTCAGGCTGTCGCCTTCCTTTAATTTATACCAGCCCTGAAGTTTAATCTTTTTATCATACTCGGTTCCATTTACACTATATTTTATATTCACTATAGTAGCTTTATAAGATGAAGTCTTACGTGCACCTGATTTTACCCTTTTCTGCACCACTTCTGTAACTGTCGCTTCAGTCTTTTCACCCGTGTTATAAGATACGAAATCCCATACATTACTGGCACATAAAAGTATCAGAATAAGTATTATAAAAGCACTATATAGCTTAAGTACATTCCTCTTAATCCAGCTGTCTTCACTTTTATTCATATCAAACCTCCGACGCTCGCTACTTTCTATCATAGGAATCCTATCTAACATAAAATAGGACCATACAACGCTTTGTATGATCCTAATATAATCCTAATAGACTTTTAAATCTTTGCCAGTTTTTTAAATATATTTAAAATCATTATACTACGTACTTATGCAAGCTTAAGACGTAGAGTTACAGTCAAGCCCTCACCATTATTACCAACAGACAGGCCACCATCCATTTTCTCCATAAGATATTTAGATATATAGAGACCAAGACCCGAACCATCTTTTCCCTGAGCATTTGAACCCCTCTTAAACTTCTCTGTAATGGATTCTATCTCATTATCCGATACTCCCCCACCTTTGTCGGAGATTCTTATAAGTAGGAACTCATCTGAATCTTCATCAGTCAAATCTATACTGCTCTCCACATATATCTCGGTACCAGCATATTTATATGAATTAGAAATGATATTAGAGATAACCTGGTTTAGTCTAAGCAAATCACCAAGTATCACCGCATCTTTAATATCTATCTCAGTCAACTTATTTTGATAATCTGCTTCTCGTATCATTCGAATAATCTCTGCAGAAGATACCTCCTCTACATTTACTTCAAGCTGTTCCAATTCTTCAAGGGTTGCATGGAACAGATTCGAGATAAGTTTATCTATCTGATCCGCTTTTCCATTTATCAGACTTATAGCTTTCCTCTGTTCATCATCTATATCAGTAATACTTAGTACCTCTGCCATAGCCTTAATAGACGCAACCGGTGTCTTTATATCGTGAGATAGTTCAGCTATGAGCTCTTTACGGCTCCTTACCGCCGCTTCCTCACGCTCACGAGAGGCCTTAAGTTCCTCACGCATTATATCAAAAGCCTCAGTAAACTCACCAAATACGTGTCCTCTATCCATTTCCAGCGGAGTATCCAAATCTCCTGATGCAACCCTTACAGAAAAGAACTTCATCTTAGAGAAAGGTTTTACAACTCGGACATCTATATAGATATAATAAACTATCATGAAGAAAAGCATCACGCCCATGATCAGTCCAAAATATAGGGACTTTTCGTGATTTCTTTGATTTGTTCTCTCAACGTCAGGATTATGAATGATGATTTTTCCAACCACTTCATCCCCAACTTGAATATCTCGGATGATATCATAATGAGTAGTTGCCGATGAGACTGACTTAGACATATCACTTCTCGTCAAAATGAGGACATCCCCCTCATTATTTATAACTGCATAATCAAAATCATCCTCAGCCGTCACCTGTTTTTCTCTATCTTTGCTGATACTGTCCCAATCTCTCTGGACCTGAATTATACGTCTATTTATCTGCGTCGTATCAGCTTTAGAGCTATCTGATGCAGAGGTAAACCCATTCGCAAGCTTATAACATATATAGCCCGAAACCAGTATATATATAATTATAAATATAATTAAATGATATCTCTTCATTTTATAATTACCTTATCAAATAGCCGTCTTATTCATCATTTAGGATAAATCCAACGCCCCATACGGTCTTTATATACTTTGGATTTCCAGGATCCTCCTCAAGCTTCTCTCTTAAATGTCGGATATGTACATTCAGTGTTACATCTCCAACAAACTGAGTATCCCATATTTTTTCAAATATCTCATCCTTCGGAATAACGCGATTACGATTATTAAGCAGATATACCAGAAGCTTATACTCCATTGCCTTAAGAGGATAATCGGTTCCATTCTTAGTTATAGTAGCCTTCTTCAGACTTATCTCTGACTTGCCAAGGATAATCTTATCCTCCGCCTGCTTTGACTGAGAGGACTCATATCGCTTAAGCTCCGCCTTTACCTTGGCTAGAAGCACACTAAGCGAATATGGCTTACATATATAATCATCCCCACCTATACTAAGTGCAAGAAGCATATCATCCTCTGATGACCTAGCACTTATAAAAAAGATAGGAACATCCATAGTTAGTCTGATCTTCTGACATAGTTCAAATCCAGATTCACCACCAAGATTAATATCCAGAAGTATCATAGAGCATGTATTATCCTCAAAGAAAGCCTCTGCTGATGCCGCATCCGTCACATAATGCGCAGTTACACCTGACATATTGAAGTACTTGGCTGTATATTCAGATAACTCTACTTCATCATCAACTATAAGAACATTATAATGCATATACCCCCCTAAGCATTTAAAGCACAGGGGACGATTCTAAGAGAACCATCCCCTGCAAATGATTAATCTATACGTTTCTTTCCCTTAAAGAAGAGCGCAACAGTTCCTGGACCGGTATGACTTACTATAGTACAGCCTATATCGAATCTAGCTATACGTCCCTTAAGCTGTGGGAATGTCTCTTCTATGAGTGCCTGAACAGCATCGCCCAGCTCAGTATCTGAATCTGATAGGAATACCTTTCCTGTGTAGTTAATACCACCGTCAGCTTCCTCTATCATCTTCTCAACGATACGCTTAACAACCTTCTTCTTTGTTCTAATCTTCTCTCTAGGGATAAGCTTTCCCTCATAGTCCACATTTAACAGAGGACATATACTGAGGGCCTGACCTATGGTACCAGCTGTCTTAGAGATACGTCCACCCTTTATATAATACTTAAGATCAGTTGAGAAGAACCAGTGAACCATGTTCAGCTTATTCTCTTCAATCCATGCAGCAAGCTCATCAAGAGACAGACCTTCATCTCTCTTATCTGCTGCGTAATCCATAAGGAGTCCATATCCAGAAGAAGCCGCCATTGAATCTATGATAACTATCTTTCTATCAGGATAATCCTCCATCACCATCTTTGCAGCTGTACATGCTGCATTATAAGTACCTGAGATACCTGAAGAAAGTGTTACATGAAGTATATCCTTACCTTCCTTCACAAAGTCCTCAAAGTATGCCTGATATTCTCCTAGACTGACTTGTGATGTCTTAGCGTCGGCACCTTCCTCCATCTTCTTCACCAGTTCTCTAGGAGAGAAGGAAAGACCCATATCGTCCTTTACGCTCAGGCCATCCAAAGTAACGTTGAAATAAGCATATGGTATATTTCTACGTTTCATCCATTCTGGATTCAAGTCGCATGAAGCGCAACAGCTTAGTACATATTCACTCATAAAATAAAACCTCTTTCTACTACTTTTTGCTTCTACATTCTAATAACTGTATTATACACAAGTGAGATAAGTTTTTCACTGCTTTCACCAGCAATCTTCTGAACCTCTTCATGTGTAACAGGAGTATCCTCATTATCTATAGCCATATCTGTGATACAGCTGATTCCAAGAAGCTTCACGCCCATATAGTTAAGCATTACAGCCTCACAAGCAGTACTCATACCTACTGCATCGCCTCCGCATATAGCATAGAACTTAGACTCCGCTGGAGATTCATACGCCGGTCCAGTAACCTGAACATATACGCCATCCACCAGTGGGATTCCCTGTTCATCAGCCACTTCGTGAAGTATCTTCTGGAAATCTCTATTATATATCTGACTCATTTCTGGGAAACGTGTTCCGAGTTTTTCATCATTTGGTCCAATAAGTGGTGAAGGCACAAATGATGATATATGATCTGTAATGCACATAAGTGTGCCTGGTCTGAAGTCTCTATTCAGACTGCCAGATGCATTTGTCAGTATAATCTTCTTAACTATAAGTCCCATTACCTGAACTGGAACTACAACCTGACTCATAGGATAACCCTCGTAGAAATGAACTCTTCCGTTCATCAGCATAACTGGTGTATCCTCTATATATCCAAAGATATATTCGCCCTTATGTCCCTCTACTGTAGATACTGGAAAACCTTCAATCTCGCTATATGCAACTCTGCCAGCCACCTTTATCTTGTCTGCCAGACCACCAAGACCCGATCCCAGCACTATTCCAACCTGAGGAACGATGCCCATATCTTCCATCTTCTTTCGAAGAAATGCTTCTGCTTCATAAATACTTCCCATAGTCTACCTCCTAAGTATATCCTTCTCTATCTTGTCCCCTTAACACATCCATAATAGATATCTTCCAGCACTTCATTTGTTACTGTTCTATCGATTATGGCTTTAAGAATCTGATCCAGTTCACTTCCATCTCGATAATCAGCAGGCGCATAGTACTTAATCCTATCATCTCTGATCATCTTCTTAACCTTAGTCATATCCTTCGACTCACAGTCATATACTCCTATAGAATGTCCGCCATACGAATTGACGAGCTTCATACAAGGAATGTCTGTATCACTGTCGCCGATATAGACCATATTTCTAAATGGAACTCTGATCTCATCCATATCGAAGTGGTCATTTACACCACTGTCATTTACATCCAGAACACCTTTAGATATTCTGAAAAGGAACTGTGTCTTATTAGTATAGTTTACAGCCTGAGCAGGCCATACTGCAACCCCTCTGTCATTATAGAGGAAGGAGCTTGCATATATTTTATCAAATGCACCATTTCTTGCAAGAGAAGTACCCTCGATCATCTCCTTAAGGCCTGATGAGATTATGTAGTGCTCTACTATAACACCCTTCTCTTCACCGTAGCATCTCATTCTATCAAACCACTCACTGGCTCCTGGAAAGAGCTTGACCTTAGAGCCATACTCATTTAGCGCCTTACGGTTAAATACGAGATTACCCTCAGCTTCTCGAATCATCATATACATGTATGCAAGATTCGGATCCATGTCATTTTTAACCCCAAGCTCATTTGTTCGAGCCCAGAATTCATTCACGTCATAACCTACCGACTGTATATATCCCTGAGCCTGCATATCATCAGGCGTCAGTGTCTTATCAAAGTCATAGCAGATAGCCAGAACCGGTCTATCTTCCTTAGTCTTTCTCTCAAACTCCATATAACACCCCCCGATTTTAGGTCTTAAGACCTACTCAACTCCTGCAGCGGACTTAGCTAACTGATCAGCGCGTTCGTTGCCCATATCCCCAGAGTGTCCCTTGACCTTATGAAAATGAACCTTAAGGTCCTTCTTTATAGAATCATAAAATGCCTTGTAAGCCTTGGTTCCTTCTTTATTAGTCTTCCAGAGCCCAAGTGCCCATTTTTCTATACCTTCATAATCATAATAAATATCTATGCTGGCGATACCGTGATCAAGGCAATACTGCATAGCATGCTTTGAACCTTCAACCTCACCAGCTACATTTCTCATAGTCGCCATCTCTGGATCTGAGTAAGCTTCACACTGCTCCACTAGGTCTTCGCCGTGCAGAAGCACCATTCCATACGCATAAACCTTGGTTGTTATATTGTAGCTTCCATCTACGAAAGCTACTGCTTCGCTCTCACGAAGTGACTCCATATAGAAACGTACGTCCTCCGCATCGAACTGAACCGATGATTTAACTGGATTTACAAATCGTGATCTGACGGAGCTGCTCCTTAACGCTTTCGCAGATGAACTATCTACCTCTGTTCCTCCTGAAGACTCTATAGACATATACTGCTCAGCCTCAGCCAAGGTCTTAAATCCTTTATAGGTTGCCCCTGAGAATCCATCTACCTGAGCCTTACATTCTGCCCAAGTCTTATATATTCCAGGAATACGTCCCTTCTTTACTGCATAGTAATTCTTCTTATCTGCCATATGTATAAAAACAACCTCTTATTCCATCATTCCAAGGAACTGCTTTGTTCTATCTTCCTTAGGATTTTCGAAGACATCTGTAGGAGTTCCCTTTTCTAATACTATACCGCTATCCATGAAGATAACCTGATCTGATACATCCCTTGCAAAAGACATCTCATGAGTTACGATTATCATAGTCATCTTCTTCTCAGCCAGTTCCTTTATAACTCTAAGAACCTCTCCTGTAAGCTCAGGATCAAGTGCTGATGTTGGTTCATCAAAGCATAAGATATCTGGCTTCATAGCAAGAGCTCTGGCTATAGCAACTCTCTGCTGCTGACCACCCGAGAGCTGATGTGGGTAGTGATCTCCTCTTTCCGAAAGACCCATCTGAGCAAGTAAATCCTCAGCCTCTTTACGAATCGATTCATTTACGCTCTTCTTGTTAGCCTTATAATCTGGTTCTTTCTTTGCCTGAAGCTGTCTTGCAAGCATAACATTTTCCAGAGCTGTATACTGCGGAAAGAGATTGAAGGACTGGAATACCAGACCAAAATGAAGCACATTCTTCCTCTTAACAGAGTCCTTAAGATACTTCGGATCCTCAGCATCAAATACAGTCTCTCCATTTACTTTGATTACTCCCTTATCCGCCTGTTCAAGAAAGTTCAGACAACGAAGAAGTGTTGTCTTTCCACTTCCAGATGAACCTATAATAGAGAGAACCTGGCTCTTATCCAATGTGAAACAAATATCCTTCAGTACCTCAGTCTTATCGAAGGATTTGCTTATATGTTCTACTTCTAATAAACTCATTTATATCTCCATTTTATATATTAACGGAAGAAGTTCAGCTTCTTCTCTAAGCCTCCGAGAAGCAATGTAAGGATACCGTTACATATCAGATAATATATGGCTGTGAAAAACAGTGGCCATATAGCACCAGATATACCCTGGGAACCTTTCATAAATGCCTGTCCTGCCCAGATAACCTCCTGAAGCGCTATGATACGTGCCAGAGATGTATCCTTAACAAGAGTAAGTATCTCATTAGACATAGGCGGCAGTATACGCTTGATCATCTGAAGCAGCTTAACCTTGAAGAATACTTCAGACTTACTCATTCCAAGTACATAGCCCGCTTCATCCTGTCCTACTGGAATACTGATGATTCCACCTCTGAAGATTTCAGAGAAGTAGCAGGCATAATTTATGATAAATGCAACGGCTGAAGCTACAAATCGTCCTGTCTCATCACCGCCCCATATTGCATTATGAAGTACAAGTCCTGGAAAATAATAGATAATAAGAAGCTGGATCATAAGTGGAGTACCTCTTATGATCCAGATAAATATCTTGAATAATCCCTTTAAAGGGGCAAGCTTCGACATAGATCCGAAGCTTATCAGAAGCCCTAAAGGAACAGCACCGATTAGCGTTACGAAGAAAAGCTTCAGTGTCTGTAAGAATCCTATATTCAGGGCATGTATAACTATAGGTAGTTGTTCAAAAAACAGTTCCATATTCTAGGGACCTCGATCTTGGGATATAACCCAGAATTATTGTGGAATAAGTGCAGCCTGAACGCCGTACTTTTCCGCAGTCTTTGCCATAGTTCCATCATCATAGCTTGTCTTAAAGAAGTTATTAAGCTCCTCTGTAAGATCAGAACCCTGACGGAATCCTACGCCATACTCTTCGCTATTAAGACCTACAGTATATGTAAGCTTATCATAGCTTGTTCCCTCGCCTACCATAGCAGCAGCCATAAGAGAATCGATAATAGCTGCATCACTTGTACCAGCAGCAACTTCCATAAGTGCACTAGCCTGGTTAGAAACAGATGTATATTTAAGGCTGTGTTCCTTAGCCTGCTCTTCGCCGGCTGAACCTACTTCTACTGCGAAGTTAAGATCTGCAAGACTTTCCTCTGTCTGATACTGATCAGCCTTATCTGATGGAACAATAACTATCTGAGCATTGTTACAATATGGCTTTGAACAATCCATTGAGTTCTTAACTTCATCTGTAAGTGTCATACCATTCCATACACAGTCAATGCTTCCTGAGCTAAGCTCTAACGCTTTATTATCCCACTCAATCTCTACAAACTTAGCCTTAACTCCAAGGCTTTCAGCAAATGCAGTGGCCATATCTGCATCGAATCCAATCCAGTTACCACTATCATCTTTATAATCCATTGGTTCAAAATCGGTAATACCGATCACAAGTTCCCCTTTATCCTTTATAGCCTTCAGATCCTCTACTGTTGCCGCAGAAGTCTCAGTACCAGCTGTACTAGAAGTAGTAGCCTGACTCTCTCCAGTACTATCTGAAGTACCCTCATTTCCAGAGCCACATCCTACTAGTGACAGACATAATGCTGCCGTACAAACAAGAGCAAGTGCTTTCTTAAACATATCATTTCCCTCCTAATTCGGAATCCTTCCTTACTGAAAGGATGTAATTTAACGCGTTGAGTATAACAGCAAACCCCGAATAAATCAACTAAACCGTTATGCTAGACTCGCCCCATTTTATTAGTATATTTCTAGTTTCCAAATGTAATGTGTAGACTTACTATCTCACTCTTTGCAGGAAACTTATAATGAAAGCCCCACGCAGACACTCCTGACGTAGTAATTGCGGTCATTCCATTATAATCTTTTCGACCATAATACATGTCATAAGCGATATTTCGTCCCATAAACTGTGGGATATTAAAACCATGGGTATGTCCTGCAAGTGCAAGATCACATCCTGCATCAGATATCTCTTTAAACTTCTCTGGTCGATGAGTCAGCATAATGGTCGGAAGACTATCGTCCTTATCAACCTTATTCATAAGTTCGTCCAGAGAAAGCTGATCATCTACAGGATCAAGACGTCCAATCAGCTGTATACCGTCTACAGTTACCATCTCATCTTCTAACACCTGCACTCCCATCTCTCTCATAATGCGCGCAGTATAGTCATCCGTATTATCATCATGATTTCCGTAAATGTAATAAATCCCCAGAGGTGCATCAACTGACTGGATAAGTTTTCTGAAATATTCTATGTCCCTCTCTGATGTAGTCTCATCGAAGACATCTCCTCCGATTAAGATAATATCAGGGGCTTCACCTCTAATCTCCTTCTCCAGCTTATCATAAGTATAACTCCAGGTTCCCGCTCCACAGTGTGTATCTGCAAAAAATACTACATTCAGCGAATCCCTATCACAGTGTTTACTTATCTCGACATCATATTCGGTAACTCTGACATTTCCGATATTATAAAAACCATAAAATGCTATGCCAAATGCTATTACCAGAAAAACTGCTGAGTGTACTCTCCTATCAAAAAGAAAATGTATCTCCTTCACAGTAATCTGCTTATGCTCCGCGCGTTTTGCTCTTACGTAGATAAATCTCGCCACTATCCGGACACCGAATAGTATGGCGAGATATAATATAACTACATAATATATAGAACCTATACGCGAGATTCCCCATTTTATCCATTCATAGGGTATACGCTTATACACTACAAATATTCCTGCCAGCGACAAAGTTCCAAGTACGTGAAAGATAATCAGTACCACATTAAAAAACTTGTGTCTACGCCACTGCTTAGGATAATTGATATAAATTAATACTGTTAAGAGTAGCAGTCCTAGTAAAGCAAAGATGAAGGCTACGCTATTCATAAATCCTCCGTTATCTGATTACTTCTTTTCCATTTATAATAACACTTTCTACCGATCTTGTCTGACGAATATTTTCCGGAAGAGCATTAGTAAGTTTTCCAAGATCAGAATCAAGATTAATATGTATATCTACATCATCTATATCTATCGTGGATTTATCAGTTACTCCACCATAGACAACAGCCTGTCTTCCAACGCCTTTATATTTTATAGCAGCAATCTCTATCTTTACATTACTGCTTCCAGAAAGACTTCCTACAGCAGTTGCAAACTCAGCACGAACGCTAGGTGAAAATGTCAAATCATGGAGATAGATATCTGCCCTTTCTCCATCCACTGTACCTAATATACTTATACGTTTACCACTGGCTGTTAGTCTGATATTAGAGCGCCATATATTGATGCCAGTATTATTCTCAAGGTTACCTACGCAGACTCCTTTATAGAATCCATTATCCATAAGCATATCACAGTCATGTATCTCAAGATACTGACTGCCACGAATAGAGCCTATACCGACTCCTTCATCGCCATTAAGATGGAATGAATACCTTCCCTTGTGTATTCTTATATCTCCTCCAAGACCAGAACCTACTCCTATGGTAGTCTGTCCATTTGACTCAAGATATATCTCTCCATCCTGATAGAACTCGATGAGTCCATTTCCTTTATCTATACCATTACCTATACCGTAGGTTTCAGCGCCAGAAAGAATCATCTTAAGATTTCCATCGCCTTCTATGGTAAGTCGCGAGGTCTCTGGAACAAGAATTCCTCCTCCATCAAAAAGGTTCTCACCTTCAAGTCGAAGTGTCATTCTAGAGTTCTCAGCCATGTTGATACATGGTCTACCCTTGATACTAAAAAGCGAAACATTTTCCAGTGTGATTCGACCATCATATCCTTCCAGAACTTCAATATGAATCTTTGATTTTCTATTTGGAGTTCCTACTAGCGTGATATCACGGAAGGTTGCTCCTTTGTCGCCGATTAGTATTGTATTCTTGTTATCTTTATCCAGACTGCTGATAGATACCCTATTCGTACGTCCGGCAATATGTACCATTTCAGTAGTACCATCCTCGCGTTCTCTGTGGAAACGGGAGATTTCCATCTTGATATTGCTATCAATAGACTGTACAACTTCTGCTGATGGACGTGCTGTATAGTAACCCTGTATAAGATCCGCTCCAAGTCTTATAACAGTTCTAAGCTCTTCAGAAGTTTCAACACCTTCCGCCAAAGCCAGTATGTTATTGGCATGGCAGAAATCAACTATCTCCCTTACAAAATGCATCTTAGGAGAGCTGTTCTGTATCTCAGAGAGAAGCGAACGATCAATCTTAACATAGTTAGGCATATAACGAAGCAGATTACTGACATTTGAATAACCCGTTCCGTAATCATCAACCGCCATCTCAAGACCTATTCGTCTATACTGTCTCTTCAGGGCATCAAGCTCCTCATCACGAAGCTCTGCCTGCTCAGTCAGTTCGACAACAGTCATTCCGCTGTTCCTCTTCATCATTTCTTCTATATGAACAAAGTCATTATAGTCAAGCTTGCTGCCTGGAATACTATTAATAAAGACCTTCTTACCTTCAAACACTTCTGGATTATCCTCAACGATATTAAGAATATTCTGAAATGTTGCTTTCTCTATATCACTTAGTCTGTTAAGTCTATCCGCCTGCTTAATAATCTCGAGAGGTGGAATCTTCCACTCCGAGTTGGATCTCATCAGTGCCTCATATGAATATATCTCTCCATCAACTGCACTTACTATTGGTTGGAAATGATATGTAAGGAGATTATTATCGAGGATGCGTTCAACCTCCTGCATCTCCTTTAGTTCATCTTCAGTGAGCTCCTTAGCTCCGATACTAGTGGTTGGATCAGCCAGGAACTTAACTGGAATCTTCTGAGTATTCTTCTTTTCAAGAAGTCTTGTAGCATATAGACGTCTAAGACTCTCAAGACCCTTAGACACAAGATTAAACCAGAGCCTGGTAACCTCTTCAAAGCCAGTCCCTTCTGATTCAAAACCTACAGCAGCATACCCATAGGACTTATCTTCTATATAAAGTGGAATAAAGACAAGACAAGTCGGCTTACTGTAATCATTTATAATAGGCAAAATATTTCTTGTTTCAAATGTATTATTGAAATTAATTCCAGATCTGGAGGAATCCATCTTGTCATAAGATAGAATATTTATCATACCTATGGAATAACCATTTTCAGGAAATGCATTTTCAACCAGCACTTCCTCATTCATCCATTCAGAATTAAGACATATCTCAAGACGATTTACGCCCCTAAGATAAAATATATTCTCATAAACAGTACGGAAGTATTCCTCAAGATCAGAGGCTTGAAGCAGGTCCTCAAGCATATAATTATGAATTGAATAGAATCCTTCTTCAGAATCAGGAGAAACCCATTCCTGTCTTCTGGAATAATACTTTTCTTCAGGAGTTCCATGACATCCACAGCTTTCTCCTATAAAAAGCTTTGGTTCGGGACTTAGGGTAGGAGGCTCTTCCCCTCTCTCAATATATTCCAAAGCATCAACTGCATATCTGCCAAAATATTCAGCAGGTATATAGCAGGATGTAAGCGCCTTCGGTGACAGCTGTCCCTCTGCAGACGTGCCATATCCAGCAACTAATATATCTTCCGGAACCTTAACACCTCTACGTTCAAGTTCCTGAGCAAAGCCGATAGCCATGCAATCATTTGCACAAACCAATGCTTCTGGAAGAGTCGCTCCCTTATGGAACATTTCTTCTGCAAGAGCTGTTCCACTTGAATACCAAAAATCGCCATAATAAATCCTGTCATCGCGAACCTCGAGTCCATGATTCTTCATAGCATCTCTATAGGCATCAAGCCTTTTCTGACTGTGGATATGTTGCATACGGCCTGTAAGATACGCGATATCCTTCACTCCATGTTCTTCAATTATGTGTGAAACTGTAGCGTATGCAAGACTGTACCCATCTGTCCAAAAATGATAGAAATAATCACTTTCACTATCTATTATGACAACTGGCCCTTTAAACTCATTATGTATTCTTTCCTCAATCTGCTTTTCAACTTCAGGTGTCTGTATGGTATCAGCCAATACTATAACCGCATCTACCATCGAATAGTTTACTAGATTATATATATTGGAATCGCCGACCTCGCGTTCCTTAGTATTCTGATACTTTATAAACATCGAAAAAACCAGGACATCGTATCCCAGTTCAAATGCTCTATTCTTAACACCCCTAATAAATTCCTGCTGATAGGCTTCATCTGGCTGTCCTAGCAGAAGTGCTATCCTTTTCTTTGCCATATTGTTACCCCTTAATACCCCAAAACACAATACCGCATTATCCCTTATATTATAACCCTTTATTGTCTGTTCTCAAAGTAATTTTTTCATCTCATTTCCCACAAAAAAAGAATGGTTCTCAAGTTTCCTAAGAACCATTCTCATATTCTTAACTTATGACTTAGCCAGCTGAGCCGTGAACAGGTTGTAATATATACCCTTTCTATCGAGCAGCTCCTGATGAGTACCAATCTCCGCTATGCTATGTCCATCTATAACCATTATTCTATCTGCATTTTTAAGCGTTGATAATCTATGCGCTATCGCAAATGTTGTCTTGCCGCTTGTAAGTCTCTCAAGGGCCTTCTGGATCATGAACTCACTCTCTGTATCCAGACTAGCGGTTGCTTCATCCAGGATAAGTATACGAGGATCTGGAAGGATAGCTCTTGCTATAGCAATACGCTGTCTCTCACCACCCGAAAGAGTGTGTCCCTTCTCTCCAACGTAGGTATTATATCCATCTGGAAGTCTGCAGATAAAGTCATGTGCATTCGCAAGCTTCGCCGCCTTTATGATCTCCTCTACGCTAGCATCTGGCTTCGAGAACTTTATATTATCCAGTATTGTTCCAGAGAAAAGGAATGTCTCCTGAAGAACAACACCAATCTGCGAATGATATGACTTACGGCTGATCTCATTTAGATCTGTACCATCTATAAGAAGACGTCCATCATCTATCTTATAAAGCCCCATCAGAAGGTTTATCAGAGTTGACTTACCTGTACCTGATGCTCCAACGATTCCTATCATCTCCCCCGGCTTAACGACCGCATTTATATCTTCAAGCACAGGCTGATATGACTTATATCCAAAGGTTGCATGTTCAAATGTAACTTCACCTTCTATATCTATAGGATGAGCTTCTTCAGGTTCCTTGGGTACTTCCTGAGCAAGAACATCATATATTCTCTCAAGACAGCTTGTGAGTCTTGAAAGCTCTCGAGGAAGTCTTCCGAGCCATCCCACATACTGGAACAGAAGCAGTGTATAACTCATAAACTGATACAATTCTCCGGCAGACATCCTATCTAGGAATACATCTCTACCACCGAAGTATACAACTATGACTACACCCATTCCCATAAGGAAGGACATAACGAAGTCGAACAGCCCCCAGAACCTCTCATTTCTCATCTGAATATCAGCATACTCTGCCGATACTATCTTGAAACGCTTTGATTCATCCTCTTCTTTTCCGTAGCTCTTTACGACACGCATACCTGACACTACATCCTGAAGATCACTAGCTACATCATCATTTTTCTTAAACTGCAAATGGAAGATTCTGCTGATAGTCTTCCTAAGAGACAACATGAAAAATGTAACTATCGGCACCAGTATAAAGATAAGCAGTGCCAGCTTGATATTCAGTATCATCATGAAGATAATATCCCAGATGAAGATAAAGAATACTGCAAAGAGATTGCAGAATATATCTGCCATGAAGTCGCTTATAAATCTCGTATCCTGAGTTATTCTGTTAAGAAGCTCACCAGGTCTTCTATCATTTATAAACTCAAGCGGCAGCTTCTGAATCTTTTCAAAAAGCTCTTCTCTTAAATCCGCAGCAATTCTTGAACCAAGACTAGCAGACGCATTACTCTTTAATATATTGATTATAACAATCGCAACACTAAGGAAGAACATGAGCGCAAGATAAACTAGCGCCTCTTTCATACCACCATTTTTCTTAAGCACATCATTTATAAGGTGCTTCTGAACCTCAGGGTTACCTAGTGTTGTTATAGCTACAAGAACCATCAGCATGAATACGCCGAAGAAGCCCTTCTTATATGGCTTAGCCATCTTTAAAAATACACTGAGGAATCCGCCCTCCTTAGAGCACTTTGGACAACGTTTTGTACCAGGAATAGCTCGTCCACATATTGGACATGTCTTCTCGTATTCCGGACTCTCAACCTCCTCATATCTTCCCGATATAAGAATATTGATACCTCTTGCTACATAGGCATATCTACCAAGATGCTTTGAGGAATAATGCGCCAGAACCCTGTCGACTCCCTGAGACTTAACAGTAAGAAGTCCTCCGCCAACTCCAGGCTCAGCCTTAGCCTTCTGCAAATCCTTGATATCGTATACCTTGCTATCTGATTCCCGCAGAATATATACCTTCCTCGTCGTTACAACCAGGAAAGAATTATCGCTCCATTTTCCACTCTCATCGATATCGATAGGCACGGAGTAATATATTCGTTCGTCTCCCGTAAGAGTAATCTGACTTTCCATACTCTTCGGAAGCATATACTTAAGTATCATAATAAAACCTCACTCGGTACTATAAGAACATGTCTAGCATTCTTCTCTCTTTCTGAGACAACGCCTCAACGTCACGAATCTCGAAACGATTTTCATCCACGTCCATAATTATCAGTCTCGTATCAGAAAGCTTAGAAACAGCATTTGAACCCATATTGATAGTGAACTTACATTCACCCCTATCTGTAAGAACATGGAAATATGCATAACCATATTCATCTTTTATGTTATATATCTTCTCAATAACAGGAGTGAAGTAACATAGGTCCAGCTGATGACGTAGGATCTTCTGAGTCTCTTCAGTCATATCTGACAGGTCTTCGATAATACCAATCTCTCTGTCACCATTTCCATACTCTCTAATTGAAATGAATCTATCTGCATCACTGAATGGAAAGAGACGCACTACCTTGATCCTATCGTAATGAACTCCGTCATAATCAAAGCTTACGAACCCACCCTCAGTTTCAGCGAACTTATCTTTCTTAGATATGATATGTATCGCCGTCATTTCCTCGGCTTTTTTCTCATATATATTTATTGTATCTTCCATACTATATCTCCGTCATTAAAATGAAGCTGATTCAAGAGCAAGTGACTTAGTCTGAAGTTCCAGGAGGTTGTGGTATATACCACTCTCAAGACTAGCCAGTTCTTGCTCTGCACCCTCTTCTACTATACGTCCACCATCTATAACTATAAGTCTGTCTGCATCAGAAAGTGTCGTGAGTCTATGTGCTATAGAAAGTGTAGTTCTTCCCTTTACGAGCAGTTTCAGCGAGTTCTGTATAGCTTTTTCTGTCTCTGTATCTACGCTGGCAGTTGCCTCATCAAGTATCAGAATCTTTGGATCAGCGAGGATTGCTCTAGCTATAGATAATCTCTGCTTCTCTCCACCTGACAGATCCTTACCAGAAGCTCCTATGATAGTATCGTAACCATCTGGAAGTCTGGATATAAAGTCATGGGCGCTGGCAAGCTTAGCCGCTCTTATGATATCAGCTCTGGAAGCATTCTCATTTCCATATGCAATATTCTTCGCAACCGAACCCATGAATATATATGTATCCTGTGATACCATAGATACATTTCTTCTAAGATCAGCAAGTGACAGGTCCTTAACGTCTGTTCCATCTATCTTGATAGAACCTTCATTTACGTCATATAGACGTGATATAAGGTTAACAAGTGTAGACTTTCCTGCTCCGGAACGTCCAACTATTCCCAGCATCTCACCTTCACGTACCTTAAGATTAATATCCTTAAGCACAGGTCTTCCAACCTGATAGCCAAATGTAACTCCTGAGAGTTCAATCTCGCCCTTTGGATTCTCCAGTCTAACCGGATTCTCCTTCTCCTGAATATCAGGTATCGCATCGATTATCTCAAACAGTCTCTCCGCTGAGTTGATACTATCAGCCCACATACGGAATACCCATGCAAAGAAGTTCATAGGTCCGTTAAGCTGCATAACATATCCTACAAATGTAATAAGCACACCGAGATCTATCTTATCTGTCTTCAGTACGAAGAATACACCGATAAGCCATATCCATATGCTAGAAATCTCCTGCACCATATTGTAGAGGATAGCGATACGGTTACGAAGACGAACCATATTTATCTCTGAATCTCTAAGGTGGTGATTTGATGGCGAGAATCTCTCCATCTCACGCTCTTCCTGTCCGAAAGCCTTTACAACACGTGAACCTGTAAGGTTATCATTTGCTCTACCAGATACAGACTTCTCTGCGCGGTGGCGCTTTCCTGAAAGAGTCCATAGACCTGGACGAAGCTTTACTGTAAGAAAGACCAGAAGTGGCAGAAGTATACAAGCTATAAGAGCCATCTGCCAGTTAAGTCTATACATTACGATAAATGTAACTATAATCGTTATACCGTGTACGAAGATCATAGGAAGTCCATCTATAAAGAAATCTCTGACCTTCTCTGAATCACTAAGTACTCTGGTCATCAGACCACCAGTCTGCTTATTTACAAAGAAATCTAGTGACAAGCGACTCATCGCATCGAATACATCAGTCTTGATATCACGTACTGCTTCACTCGCTACTCTTGCCATAACGAATATCTGAAGATAATTAGCTATAGCAGCAATAAGTCTGCAACCAATCATTACAAGAGCTACAAAGAGCAGCGCCAGCATATACTCACCCTTTAGACCAAACTTTGCAAGATAACCATCATCTTTTGCGAGTACATGATCAAAGAGCACCTTACCCATAAGATAAGGCCAAGCCACACTGATACTAGCATTTATAGCATAGGTGAGTACCAGAACTATTACCTGTATCTTATACTTCAGGAAATACTTCAGAGTTCTTCCGAAGATAGAACGCTTGTTCTTCTTCTGTTCCTCCTGCTGTTCTTCCTCTACCTCTATCTCTGCAGCTGAAATCTCCTGTCCCTTTAGATATCCTCGAAGCTGACGAACAAATACATTCATTTCACCTTGATATTTATTGGTGAACGCTGCCATTCTAATATCCTGACCATCATATTCTGCCGATATTATATTTGTCCCTATATAGTGATCCAGTCTTACGTGAGCCATTTTGTCCAGATCATAGAGAGTTACCTCATATTCGCCTGGTTCTTCTACACTCACCACATCCTTTATGCCACTAAATGAAACTACATAATCTGTTGGCAGTTCCATAGTGCATACGCCCAGCTTCTTATCCGTCAGAAAAACATATCCCTTGATGTAACCACCACTCGAAGTACCATCAAAAGATAGATCAATCGGGCAATATAATAAAATATCCTTTTCATGAATATCGAAGGCCTCGATACTACTAAAGGCCTTCGATGTCATTTTACTTACTTCTTTTTTCACTTTTTATTCTACTAACTCCGCGTGTCCGAACATTGCCGGATTCATATAACATGTACCAGTATCATCAGCCCAGCTGAGTGTACCAATTTTCTCTCCACTTCCGCCGGCATCATTTAGCTGAAGCTCAAGACCGATCTCGGTTCCTGCTTCAGGTGTTATCTCGCTCCACTTTATTGCTGCAACTATGATATATCCATCATCAGTTAATTCAACATATGAGTTGATATATTCATCAAGACACTTCTCACCGTTGAAACTCTTCTTGTTATTAAAGCTTACACGATACTGCTTATCACCGTCATCATATCCGCCTGCACGTGAGTTTGTTTCATCGATAAATACTTCTATACTATCCTGCTGATAATCATCTTCACTATCATCATTTAGTACATCATCCTTAACATCAAATCTGACATAGAGATTATCTTCATCCCAGAGAAGCTTTGCATCAGCTGTTGCCTTAGCATTCTGAACCTTGATCTCAAGTGGAATAGACTCCACATCATCCCATGCTGGATCAAGCGATTCACCAACTGTAACTGTACCCTTCTTAACCTCTATAGTAGGTCTCTCAACTACGAGCACTGATTCATCAATTGATGAAGGATCAGTAAATGCATAAAATGCTGGCTTAGCCTTATAATTTCCATCGAAGAGAAGTGGACACTGAAGAATTGTTCCAGTTGCGCCACCACCAACGTTACTCTGCTGCTGCAGCCATGAATAAGTATCGATTACGCCCCAGATAGTAATACCTGAAACCGTGATACCATCCTCTGCATTAAGCTTCTTCATTAACTCATATATCTGGCTGTAATATGCAGCCTGTCTTGCGTACTCTTCTGGAAGTGCTGCCTCTGTTCCATCGAACATAGGACTAACCTTTACATCGAGCTCTGTAAGCATAATCTTATCTACGATTTCTGCATAGCCTCTTGCAGCTGTCTCTATCTGATCTACAGATGGAGCACTTACTGTGTAGTGACCCTGCATACCAAATCCATCGATACGAGTTCCTTCAGCTGACTTAACGTCTGTAAGGAGCTGCTTTATTCCCTCTGCCTTCTTAGAGTCGCACTCATTGTAATCATTGTAATAAAGTTCAAGCGATTCAGGTGCATAAGTATTTGCATACTTAAATGCATTGATTATATATTCATTTGAGCCATATACTTTCCACCAGCTTGACTTGCTTCCGTGAGTTGAATCTGAAAGCTTATCTTCGCCTGGTTCTTCATCTGTTCTATATGTTGCTGTGCTATCACTGATTGCTTCGTTGACAACATCCCAACCATAGAAGAGATCCTTATACTTACTATCATCTGCTGTAAAATGTTCAAGCACTGACTTAATGTACCATTCAAGTCTCTGATTCATAACATCTGATGATACATAATCATTTGCTTTATCATATCCCTCGTGGAAGAACCACTCAGGTGTCTGTGAATGCCATACAAGAACATGTCCACGAACCTTAATAAGCTTGTCTGGATTTGATTCATTCCACTCAACTATCTCATCAAGGATTGCTTCTGCTCTTGAGAAATCAAGTTCAGGAACCTCTATGGTTTCACCATTCAATTCTTCTTCATGAATACTTCCATCAGCTGGAGCATCATTGTTATATCCGAACATTGAATCTGGCTTTAACTCATTTTCAAGTGTTACTGCATTGAAATGCTTCTCTATAAGCTTCATAAGGTTTGAATCATTTACACCAACTGATCCAAGACATGAACCAATGATTGCATCATCACCAAGTCCATCAGCTGAAGCTACTACACTTCTAAGATCAACTATATCTTCCTCAACTCCTATATCAGTTGCAGAAGCTGCATCGCCCTGAGGAACCAGCTTTACTCCTGCTACATAATAATCGCCTTTTACACAGGTACCATTACCATAGTCAGTACCCTGCTCGATTATACGGATAACTGCTTTCTCTGCCTTACCAGTGAAGCTTGGAGTGAATGTTCCAGAGAACTTCTTCCACTCTCCAGGAGTAAGTGTCTCACTTGGATTACCAGTTATCTCAGCTGAGTAAGAACCAAGATATGTTGTATTTCCGTCTACTGTAATATAAGGTGCGAAATCAACTACTCTCTGCTCTGCAGGCGCATCCTTATATTCATCAGAAAGCATTGCATAAAACTCATAGTCATATGTAACTCCACCAATAAGTGAATTAGTTACATCCTGCGCAAAGCAGTCATAAGGTGATGACTGAGATGGATCTCTGTTGATCTTTCCGTATCTTCCAAAGCCTTCAGGTCCATTTCCATCAGCGACTACTTCAATTCCGAGAGCTCCACACTCTACAGACCAATCAGTCACATCATCAGAACTGAAATATCCATTTTTCAGAATATTCCCTTCTACTTCATCTACAGAAGCAACTGCAACAGATGCTGTTGCATCCTCGGATGCTTCTTCTGTAGTAGCTACGTCTCCCTGTGTCTTACCACAGGCTCCAAGTCCAGCTATCATAGCCATAGCAAGAACTGTACTTGTAAATACTTTAAACCCTCTTCTCATTGTATCCTCCCTGTATCACCATTTTAGTTTTCTCACTTATATTCTGCTCATCCACACCCTGGCAAGCTCAGGCCAGAGACCAATCTCGTCACACCAAGCCTTTTCTTCAGCAGATAAGACGCGCTCGCCATCAGCAGCAACATTTTTACCTGACTCATCTTTATCAGGGAACTGCTCTTCAAGTTCCTTCTTTCGCTGCTCCGATACCCTGACTCCCTGTCCAGCCTTAACTGCTGCTACAGCCTTTTCAAGCTGTTCGAAGCCGTACTCTCCACCAACCTGTGGGGTAAAGAACTTCTCGCATGGATAACTAAGTCCGTGGAATCCTGTAGGGAATACATAATGTGCATACATAATCCCCTTCTTCCTTAGTGCTTCAGCCATTAAGTAACTATTCTCAACTGGAACCAGATTATCTGTCAGAGTCTGCCATATGAAGCATGGCGGTGTATCCGAAGTCACCTGCTTTTCCAAAGAGAAGTACTCAAGCTCTGCATCAGTAGGATTCTTTCCAAGAAGTGCCTGAACTGAATATTCATGAGTAAACTCACCGGTTGTAATAACCGGATATGCCAGAATAGCTCCATCAGGTCTATTACTGATTGTTGCATATTCTTCAGCCTTATCAGCAACATCCTTAAAATGAACTGCTAAACTTCCAGCAACATGAGCGCCTGCTGAAAATCCGCATAATATAAGCTTCTTCCCCTCTATATTATACTCTGCGCCCTTCTTACGAATGTATCTAACTGCACGAGATACATCCTCTAAAGGCTGCATTTTAAGAGGTACTGACATAGTGATATCAGTGGTGTAAGTCAGAACGAATACATTCATTCCTTGCTTATAAAACACATCTCCAACAATCTCACTCTCATGCGGTGTACACATACAGTATCCACCACCCGGAACAACCAGCATTACATCTCTTTTATCATCATCCTCATCATGAATAAATCCATGAATACTTGGACAAAATCCGTAAGACGCTTCGTAGTTATACTCACCGTCTCCCCAGATATAATCTTTAAACTTTCTCATCTCTTTACTCGAGCTCCCGCCGCATTCATAATCGCTTCTACTTCACTAAGTCGCGCCATAGATGTATCGCCAGGAGTTGTCATAGCAAGCGCTCCGTGAGCCGCTCCATAATTCACTGCTAATTCTGGATCCTCTGATGTCATAAGTCCATATACAAATCCAGCTGCAAATGAATCTCCTATGCCAACTCTATCTAGAACCTCAAGTCCTTCATATTCTCTGGACATGCAGATATCTCCATCAGCGAGACAAAGCACCTTCCAGTCATTTATACTTGCTGTTCTAACAGTATGAAGCATATTTGCAAGAATCTTGATGTTAGGGAAGTCAGTTGCAACTTGAGTAAGCATCTTCTTGAAGGCGTCGACATTTAATTCCTTAAAACCTTCGTCTGCTCCCTCTACCTCGTATCCAAGGCAGGCTACGTAGTCTTCTTCACTTCCTATAACAACATCTGCGTACTTTGCAATCTCACGATTAACCTTTACGCATTCATCGATTCCACCAGCAAGATCCCAAAGGGATGCACGGTAATTAAGATCGTATGAAACTATAGTTCCATACTTCTTAGCAATCTTACAAGCTTCTATAACAAGCTTCTGAGATTCAGGAGATAGGGCAGCCATAATTCCACCTGTGTGAAACCATCTAACCCCAAGTGTTCCAAATATATACTCAAAATCGAAATCCTCGATAGTTGCCTGAGATATGGCTGTATTTGCTCTATCTGAGCAGCTGAGAGCGCCTCTTATACCAAAGCCTCTCTCTGTAAAGTTAATGCCGTTACGACATTTCTTTTCTACACCATCTGTTTCTTTCCAGGCTATAAGATCAGTACATACGCCACCCTGCTCTATAAGATCTTTTATAAGAAGTCCAACCTCATTATCAGCTATAGCTGTCATGATTCCAGTCTTCATATCAAAGCACTTATGAAGTGCACGGGCTACGTTATATTCACCGCCGCCTTCCCATACCCGGAAACTTCTCGCGGTCCTGATTCTTCCTTCACCTGGATCCATGCGAAGCATAACTTCGCCCAGGCTGAGCATATCGTACTTACACTCTTCTCTGGATTTTAACACTAACTTATTTATCATTTCTATATCCTCTAAGTATAATTTTTGTCTAGTAATCTATCTCTGAACGAGGGCTGCAGCCTCTCTAACAAGTCTCTCAATCTCCTGGAAATTACCAGAATCTATCAAGTCCTTCTTAACCATCCAGCTGCCTCCGCAAGCAACTATTCGGTCGTACTTTAAGTAATCAACAACATTCTTTGCATTTATTCCGCCAGTAGGCATGAAAGATAGCTTAGTATATGCTGCTGCTACAGCTTTTATCATAGCAAGTCCACCTGATGGCTCTGCTGGGAAGAACTTTACAAAGTCTAGACCAAGAGCCATAGCCTGTTCCATCTCGCTTGGTGTCTGTGTACCTGGTGTAAATGGAACGCCCTTTTCCATAGCATACTTTACTGTATCTGGATTAAGTCCCGGACTAACTAGAAACTCTGCTCCAGCTTCAACAGCTCTATCTACCTGATCTCTTGTAAGAACAGTTCCCGCTCCTACAAGAAGTTCTGGATATTTATCCTTCATTCTACGGATGGCACCAGCTGCTGCATCAGTTCTAAATGTAACTTCTGCTGCTGGAAGTCCTCCGCGTATCAGTGCCTCTGCCAGTGGCTCAGCCTGTTCCTCTGACTCAAGTACAACCACTGGGATTATACCTATCTTTCTAAACTCATCTTTAATCTCATTTATAGTCTTCATTTCTATCTTCCTTATCTTAATCAGTCAAATCCAAAGTAGTCTTTTGCATTATTGAAGCAGATATTTTCTATCATATCTCCTAAGAATGTCATATCGTATGGATACTCATTATTCTCAAGAAGAGTTCCGATACGATCACATAGAATACGTCTAAAGTATTCATGTCTTGGGAACGACAGGAAGCTTCTGGAATCAGTAAGCATTCCAATAAATGTAGAAATCATTCCAGAATCAGAAAGAATCTGCATCTGCTGTTCTATACCATACTTATGATCATTGAACCACCAAGCACTACCAAACTGAATCTTTCCCTTGATTCCCTTGTTATTACCCTGGAAGCAGCCAGCAAGAGTTGCCATAGCCATAGCATCCTTTGGATTCAGGTAATACAGGATAGTTCTCGGAAGCTGATCTTCAAGATCCATAGCATTAAGAAGCTTTGCCAACTGAGGCATGTAGTTAAAGTCAGCTATACTATCAAAGCCTGTATCTGCACCAAGCAGCTTAAACATTCTGTCAGAGTTGTTACGCAGTGCGCCGATATGAAGCTGCATAGCAAGTTCGCGTTCAGCATACATTTTGCCAAGCTCGACTAAGATATATCCTCTAAATGCAGCAGCCTCGTCTAATGTTATCGAAGTATCTCCAGTCTCCGAGAGTCTCTTCTTAAATATCTGATTTACTGATGCAACATCTGTATCTCTGAAGAAGTCACATTCCAGACTGTGATCTGATACACGACAGCCATTACTTACAAAGTAATCCAGTCTCTTCTCAAGAGCTGCGAGAAGTGAATCAACATCTGTTATAGAAACCCCTGACACTTCTGCGAGTTTTTCTATATAAGCATTAAAGCCTTCACTCTCGATTCCCAGTACATTTCCAGGTCTAAAGGATGGTCTAACACTTATATCATCAACATCCTGAGCTATCTTTTTATGCCATACCAGATCATCTACAGGATCATCTGTTGTACAGAGAACCTGAACATTCTGCTTTCTGAGAAGTCCCTGTGCAGAGAACTCTTTCTTTTGAAGCATGGCGTTACATTTATCCCAGATATAATCTGCAGTATCTGGAGTCAGAGCCTCATCTATATCGAAATATCTCTTCAGCTCAAGGTGAGTCCAGTAATATATTGGATTACCAACCATATTCTGAACTGTATCAGCAAATGCGAGGAATCTGCGATAATCAAGTTCCTCATCATCTATAAAGCTATCCACAGCAGTTACATTTCTGCGTCCTGTTACGAGCTCTTCAGAATAACCCATCGCACGCATAGTACGCCACTTGTAGTGATCACCATTCAACCATACCTCAGTCATATTCTCATACTGCTTATCTTCAGCAATCTCCTGAGGATTCAAATGGTTATGATAATCTATGATCGGAATATTCGCCGCATGCTCATTAAAGAGCTTAAGTGCAGACTTACTATGTAATAAGAAATAATCATCTATAACACTTCTCATAGGCACCCTTTTCCTTTTTACTCAAACATTTATATACTATATCCAAATACTACTTATCTTCTGTAAGTCTCAGTACTTCCTTCTTATCTGCATCGAAGGTCTCCCAGCGAGGCATCTCAGTACCGTCCGCATCAAGTCCGTTAGGATCACCTGTCTTAACGAAGTTAGCAAAGTAGTTACACATCTGTCTTGCCAGATCAAAATGCTTACCCTTAAACGGTCTCCAGCATTTCTGGATTGACTCAAACCAGAACCAGAGATCAACTGAGTGAAATGTTCCTGGATTATCTTCACCAGGGATAGAAGGATCGAAACAGTAGCAGTAGAATCTTCTATCTTTTCCTTCAGCTTTACCACATTCGATAGCTTTCGATACAGAGCTCTTTACGCTCTTCTCTACGACATTTACTCCGCCAAATGTAAACTCATCACTTGTATATCCTGTAATAACAGGTACATCTGGGTACTTTCCTTCCTCTATAAGTCTAAGAGGATTACCAAGATAAGTCTTACCATCTATTATAGGGAACATCTTCTTAGATAGATCTGGAGGAGAATCTGGAGCAAAGTTCATAGGTGAATACTCTCCATAGAGATCACGAATCTTTGCAGCATCTATAGCTCTAGCCTCTTCAAGACTCTTTACACCAATAAAGTCGAAGAATGCTTCTCCGTTCTTCTCAGCTTCTTCAAGTGTAAGTGGATTGAAGATATCTCCTGTCTGTCCATCCATATCAATCATACCGCTAAGGATAACAGCTCCCTTTACGATATCTTTATTATCTGGACATGTAAGCTGCTGCATAGTACTTCCGCCACCAGCTGACTGTCCTGCTATGGTAATCTTCTCTGGATCACCACCAAATGCAGCTATATTTCTATATACCCAGTTAAGTCCAGCCTTCTGATCAAGAAGTCCAAAGTTTGCTGGAGCATCTGGATTTTCCTTAGTGATTTCTGGATGTGCAAGGAATCCCATAACCGCTAGTCTGTAATTTACGCTGACTACTACGATTCCTCGTCTAGCAAGACGTTCTCCATCGAACTCCATTTCAGCTGTATATCCCCACTGAAATGCGCCGCCAAAGTACCATACAAGTACAGGAAGCTTCTCATCAGCTGACTTTGCTGGAGTCCATACATTAAGATAGAGGCAGTCCTCATCCATAGGAATATCTGGATCTACGTGCCACTCCTTACAATATACATCCTCTCCAACTCCAGGCTGATCCTGCATTGATATAGGAGCAAACTCCTGACAAAGCAGAACACCTTCCCAGTCAGCTGCAGGCTGTGGTGCTCTCCAACGATTCTTACCAACAGGTGGTGCAGCATAAGGAATACCTTTAAATGATGTAACACGAGGATCCGCAGATGCGACGCCTCTTACGATACCATTTTCAACCTTTACTTCTCTAAGCATTAAATAGTTCCCCCTTCTAAAGCATATTATTTTAGTTCTATTCGGAATGGTACTACTGGCAGACGGTCCTCTGAATAAAGATTTGCTTCGAGTGGACTATCACTCCAGGCATAACTCAGAATCTCTGCTTCTTTTGGATATCTTACAAGAACCTTATTGCTGTCTACGATCTCTGCATATGCATCATATGCTTTATCACCTATCCAGTAACTAAAGCCCTTTACATTAGTTTCATCTCTATCTTCTTCAATCAGTGCATCTATACCGTGACTTAGTATCAGTTTAATACTATCCTCAAATATAACCTTAGCCTCGTCCTCACTATCAGATGCATGAGTAAACTCGACATCTACACGTTCTGGGCCAGGTATATACTTATCCTTGCCATACACAAAATCTTCAGCAGCAAGTGCAGCACGTCTACCAACCTCTTTCTTATTGGTTGGATGAAGGTCATTAAACTCTCCCAGATCATAAGCCTGTATGAGGGCAGTTCTAGGAAGTCTGCAGCAGCGTCTCTGTGCCTCTGTCAGATAACTTCTTCTGCCAAGGTATCCTTCTCTTCCACCATCATTAAAGGATGCAATCTGTACAAACATAAATGGTAATGAATCATCACCCCAAAGATTTCTCCAATCCTTTATAGTAGCCTCGAACTCTTCCTGATAGGTTGCGTAATCATCAACATTTGACTCACCCTGATAGAAGAAGAATCCTCGACACTTCTGACGCCTAAGTGGATATATCATACAGTTATATACACCAGTTGCCTTATATGAGAAGAATGTAAGATTCTCAATATATGGCATCTCCTTAGCAACTGTATATTCCCACTCTCCAGCAAGAGAGAATGTCTCTCCATCTGGACGTTTTATAAGGTAATCCTTACCAATACCTGGCATGAATCCGCCTTCTTTTCTAAAGACAAGAAATCTTATCTCTATAACATTTTTGCCTTCCTTAAGAAGACCCTTTGGAATCTTATATATTCTTGGAGGATAGAGATATCCAGTATCTCCTACAAACTCTCCATTTACGTAGACTTTATCTGAATCTATGATAGCTCCGAGATAAAGCTTTGTATCTGTATCACTCCAGCCAGCTGGAAGCTCAAACTCTTTTCTAAAAAGAACAGCAAGACATTTATCTCCAAGAGGAGTTCCTTTGAAGAAACCTGGCACATTAAAGGTACCGCTAAGGTTACCAGATAAATCAGCTTCAAATGACTTATCTGCATCTTCTCTCCAGGCAATATCCTCAGCCTGTTCTCTTCTCATAGTCTCCTGAACCCACTCATCATTCTGGCACTCTTCGAACTCCTTTATATGAAGTCCAAGTTCACGCATAGTGTCTTCACTAACCCAGGATTTTATAGGAGTACCACCAATCGCTGTATTATATATTCCGACTGGAACTCCCTCCCTATCACTTATCTCCTTAGCAGTAAAGTATGCTACTGCACCAAAGTCAAGAATTTCAGGCATCTTGGCATAGGCCCAAGCACCACTCTCTATAAGTTCCTCTGTATGATGGAAATTAAACTTCTCTGGAACTCTGAAGAATCGGATATTCTTATTATCTGTAGCTTCTATCTCATCTGCATAGCGCTCCATAGTACGTGCTATAGGCAGTTCCATATTGGACTGACCACCACATACAAAGACGTCACCAAATGTTACATGCTGAAGGACTATCTTACTAGATTCTCCATCTGCATCACATATAACTACAGTATAGTCTCCACCCGCAGGATGACTTGGCAGTTCAGCCACGAAGAGTCCATCCTCTTCTACCTTGAAACTACCATCTAGTATCACCTCACCAGACTGAGCTCCTTCGCCCTTAAACTGAATGAAGACTTCATCCTTGGCATAGCCCCACAGAGTATTCTCCTCTGTATCTCTCTGGAGCACCATATAATCACTAAAAAAACTTGATAACTTAATCATATCTTCTCCTTAATCCAGATATGCACTTCTTAACTGTTTACAAGATTCGAAAGAGCTCTTCTAACTGCTCCCGGACCTTCTAACATTTCCAGAAAATGTCTCTTTATCTTTCCACCTAAATCATCTGTATCAAATATATTTATACCGAATAGTTCTTCTTTACTGAGAATCCAGTTAACTCCAGACATATCTGTATCGGTATCCCCAAGAGTTATTCCTTCAAGAGCATCTCTCAGCACGTCTAGCATAGGATCAGAGCTAAGCTGCATCTCTCGACCCTCATCATCCACACCTATAAGATATCTAAGCCATGCTGCTAGAACAAATGGAATAATACGCATTTTATCCTCTTCGCCCTTCTGTGCGTAGCCTCTTATAGTCTCGCCAAATCTGATAGCAAGTTTCTGACTTGTATCAGTTGCAATTCTCTGTGGAGTATCAGGAAGATATGGATTAGGTAGTCTCTCTTCAAGAACTTCCTTTATGAAGTCTTCAGGACTTATAATGCCAGGACTTATAACAACTGGCATGCCCTCTTCTCCAAGCTTATATACAAGCTTCTTTAAATCTTCATCATTCATCTCATCAGAGATTTTCTTATATCCCAGCAGACATCCTGTTATAGCAAGCGCAGTATGAAGTGGATTAAGACAAGTCATAACCTTCATCTTCTCAGCTTTATTAACAGTGTCGCGATCCGTCATATAGACACCAGCATTTTCAAGTGGTGGTCTGCCATTTGGAAATGAATCTTCTATTACGAGATATTCAGGTATCTCTGCATTTACAAATGGAGCTATATAAGTATTTCTTCCTGTAATGATTGGATCCATATTCTCTACGCCAAGATCCTTTAATTCCTTAGCTATAGACTCATCTGGGCGAGGAGTAATCTTATCGATCATGCTCCAAGGGAAGGCTACAACAGATTCATCAGATACATAATCTACAAATCCTTCTGTAACAAAGCCTCTCTTCTCCCATTTTCTTGCCATAAAGAGAACTCCATCGCGAAGCTTCTTTCCATTCTGGCTACAGTTATCCATGCTGACTAAAGCAATCTTTGCAGCACCAGCCTTAAATCTGGCATAAAGCATAGAAGTAACTACGCCTAATGCAGTGGAAGGTGCATCTGGTCCCGCAGTAATATCAGCATCTATAAATGGAAGTGTATCTCCAGATATATCTGTACACTGATAACCCTTTTCTGTAATGGTAAATGATATCATTTTCAGGGACTCTTTCGAAGCGATCTCAAGAAGTGTATCTAAGTGATCCTTATCTGCCTTAACAGCATCAGCGATTCCCGCTGTTACTGCCTTTATGCTATTACCATCAGACTTTAATCCAACAGAAAGAGTAAGCATATCGAAAGGCTCATATATACGATCGATGATTTCCCCATCAAAAGAATCTGAAGCTATAATACCTGTGGTAAGTTCTCCCTTTCCTATAAGAGTATCCGCTATACCACCAATAAAACCACGGAATATATTTCCTGCTCCAAAATGTACCCACTCAGGAGCTTCCTTGGTCTTTGCTCTTACGCTTTCAATATCGTAATCTGGAATACTAATTCCTGCAGCTTCCCAAGCCGCTTTATCCTTTAATCCTTCAACACTTAGTTTCAAAACTTATACCTCTTTGACTATTTTACTTACTCAACTTATCTAATAAGTCCCAGGCACCAAGAATATACATTATTCCAAGTGCTCTATCATATAATCCGTAACCCGGTCTACACTTCTCTCCCCAGATATGGCGACCGTGATCAGGTCTGATATATCCGTCAAAGCCTGCATCATGATATGCCTTGATGATATCAAGTATTCCTGTATCGCCATCACAGTCACGATGTGATGCCTCACTGAAATCACCATTAGGGAAATGTTTTACATTTCTAATATGTGCAAATGCTATTCTATCTGCATGTTTTCTAACAATCTCAGCCACATTGTTCTTAGGATTTGAACCAAGAGAACCACTGCAAAGTGTCAGGCAGTTATATGGATCATCAACCATGCTAACAAATCTATCAACGGACTCTGCATCCACAAGAAGTCTTGGCAGGCCGAAGATATCCCATGGTGGATCATCCGGATGAATAGCCATTTTGATACCTGTCTCATGACATGTTGGCATAAGAGCCTCCAGGAAATACTTAAGATTCTCCCAGAGAGTTTCCTTATCTACGTACTTATACTTCTCAAAGAGTTCCTCAAGAACCGCCATTCTCTCAGGCTCCCAACCAGGCATGGTGTAGCCCTTGCACTCCTTAAGGATATACTCAGCCATCTCCTTTGGATCCTGTCTTATCTTATCCTTCTCGTAATAAAGTGCTGTTGAACCATCTGGTAATGGATGGAACAGATCTGTTCTTGTCCAGTCAAAGACTGGCATAAAGTTATAGCAGACAACCTTTACTCCGAACTTAGCAAGATTCCTGAGTGTTTCCTTATAATTTTCGATATATAGATCACGTTTTGGGCCCGCTGTCTTTATATCATCATGAACATTTACAGACTCAACAACTTCCATACCGAAGCCATATTCGTCCAGTTCATCCTTCACCTTCTGTATCTCTTCTACTTCCCATACTTCACCCGGCTGCTTATAATGAAGAGCCCAAACAATCTCTTCAACGCCCGGAATCTGTTTTATATCGGAGAGTGATACAGAATCATTGCCGGTACCATACCAGCGAAATGACATTTTCATAATCTTTTTCTCCTATATGTAAATAAATAACTTTATAATTCTTTTTTGCCACTTTATAAATCCGCTCTTAAAGTATTACGCTTTCACGCGGTCCAAGATATGATGGAAGGATACTCTCACCCTTCTTCACCAGGATTATCTTCTCAAGTATATTTTCTTCTGCCTCACCAAAGAATGTTATGCAGTTATGTCCTGCCTCAAGAGTACATGAACCTTTGATTATTCTCACATGAGACATAACTCCATCAGACCAGCTGCTCCATACTCCATTCTGCAGATCCTCTGTCTTATACTCAAGAATACTTGCATCTTCCTCATTTATAGCGTAGCTCAGTCTTATCTTCTGGCCGAACTCATATGCATGGGTTGGAAGAAGATAGAACATGATGTCATATTCTCCAGGATGCTGAACATATACGCCGTAGCAAACAAGAGAACGTCCATCCGACTTCTCTGAATATGTCTTTCTGTCTGTATCAAAAAGCTTAATCGCATTCTCACATCTACCGAGATCACTCACTACCTTAAACTCTTTGTTAGAAGTATTATGAGACTCGCTATAGAAGTGAGCAGCATCTATAACAGCAAAGCCTCTTTCCTCTATAAATGTGTCGTTATAAGAATCTGAACTTTTTATCTCCTTCACAATCTGAGGATCTATCATATTCGGTTCTACATTGAAATGAATCTTTCCTCCTTCATATATTACAGATAAGAAAAGTTCTGACTCCGCAGTTATCTTAGTCTTATCAACTTCTACAGTAATATATTCAAATGCATCCCCCTCAGAAAGAGTACCTTCCGACTTGCTTACACTAAGCGCCGGAGAGGAAACGATAGTCTTATAGCTAACACTCTTATCTCCTGTTGAAGCAACAAAGATAAGAGCTGTCTGCTTATCTGATAAAGCGTCACCTGTAAGGAATTCTCTTATACAGAGCTTCTTTCCAGTCCACTCCATTCCTGAAGTCGAGCCCGTCTCTCCTACAAGTCCTGCAACAAGTCCTGCTCCCGGAACAGGAATAACCTCTTCAACTACAGGAAATGCAGCCTCTTCTGCATTCCAGTTCTTAAGACCAATATGAGTACCTAAACCGAAGCCATACCATTTCCCATCTGCAGCGGTATGTAGCTTATCCGTCAGCTCAGCATCGCGTCTTATAGACTCTTTCATAAGCTTTCCATATTCATTTGCTACTACAGCTCCTATAGATGCATAGTAATGATTAAGTCCTCTATATAACCACAGCTTTACAAGGTTAACTCCAGCCAGAACGTTATATGTTATAAGCTGAGTATAAGAATCTTTGTTCTCCTCTGGACATTTAGCTTCCAGATCTTTGCAGATTCTTTCAATCTCTTCTGCCTCAGCAAGAACTTTATAAGTCTCATAATAGTTCTGTGGATGATATACCTTTTCATTTAAATGTTCAGGTCTTCTGTTATGAAGCAGTCTATTATATCTGTTATAGATATCCGCTAACTTGTCTATATCTTCCTCAGAAAATGCACCGCCAAACTGAAGATTCATCCATTTTCTAAGATAATCCTTAGTGCTGTTAGGTGCTGAGATTCCATACTTATCATAGTCATAGGCTAGATCAAGGAAGTAAGAAAGTGGCATCTCATTTAGACCAAGATCACCAACATTTACAATCCATAATTCACGTACATTCTTCTCATAAGCTGTGGTCATCTCTTCCCACACCTCTGGCAGATATGTACAATTAATCCACTCATAAGATACTGGCTCACCGTGATAATCGAAATGATAATACATTCCAAAGCCACCCTTATGATCCTTCATATCTTCATCCGGAAGACTTCTCACATAGCCGTGATTATCATCACAAAGCATGAGGATTACATTATCAAGATCAGATGTATTCTTTAATCCTTCTGTGTTTTCATCGCCGTAATAATATGACTCTACTTCCTTATAGAGAGCTATCATTCTTGGCACATCTTCGAGATTCGGATTAACCTCCTCAGCAATCAATTGATTCTGAGTTTTAAGAACATCCTTTATAAGCTCTATATTGTCCTTAAGAGTTGCCTTCTCTCCGAGGATCATAGAATCTCTCTCGCCTCTCATACCGACGGTGATAACATTTTCAAGATGACCATTTCTCTTAAGACCATCTCTCCAGAATCTTGTGATACCTTCCTTGTTCGAACGGAAGTCCCAAGCATCACCATATATAGAATCCTTACCTCTAACATGGCTATATTCTTCACCATGACGAAGACAAGGTTCATGATGAGAGAGCCCCATCACAACTCCAAGCTCATCTGCAAGTTCTGCACTGGCGAGCCCCGGACCATCCTCTGCAAAGCAGGAGGACCACATGGCCGGCCACATATAATTACCCTTCATACGAAGAAGCATTTCGAAGATTCCTTCGTATGCTTTCACTGTAAATCCACCGAAGTTCTTCGTGCACCAATTGCCAAATGCCGGCCATTCATCATTTATAAAGAAACCTCTATATCTTACAGATGGTTCCTTTGAAATGAAGCTATCTGCTTCAGCTAGTATAAGTTCCTTCTTAGCTGGCTTTACCAGAGACCAGTTAACAAGTGGAGATACCCCTAAAAGGTCTGATAGATGGAAGAGTCCGTATATTGTACCTCGTTTATCACTTCCTACTATGATAAGTCTATTTTTTCCTTCCACAACTTGAGGAAAGAAACCATATACCTCTCTCTTACCAGCTATTCCCTCATATGATATCTCGCCACTATCCTTCAGGGAGTCAAGCATCGGACTTTGTCCAATAGTTCCAAAAAGTATATCCACCCCTGAGTTAGTAGCATTTTGATACAAAGTATCAGTATATAACGCACTAATAGGATGTGAACCTGTCACCAGCTCCACATCCTTCATTACAAGTTCTGATATCTTCTTAACGCCGCTTAGCGTCTCATTTTCATATATAAATCTTACCTGTGAATCTTTACTTAGTTTTAAAGCACTCATATCAAACTAGTCTCCGCTGAATTATCTAGTAAACTTGAGGAAGTTCCAGGAACCGCCCTTTAATACGATAGAATCTCCCACCTCATGAGTCACAGGAGTTACATTATCTGGAGTTTCCATAGAGTTTCCCGCCTTCAGATCATCACCTTCCATAGAAACGTGTGACTCCAGCTTAAATCCTTCAAATCCAGAAAGATCAAGTTCAGCATCTTCTCCAAGCTTTCTATTAACTGCAAAGAGAGATATAGTCTTCTCATCTTCAGAAAGAACTGCAACCGCATCAACATTTGCAACCTTCTCAGCCTTTCCTTCTGTAAATGTATCTGATACAACTTCTGTCTCAAGAGCTGATCCACGACCATTAACTGATGTATACATAAATGGATAGAAAATTGTCTGCTTCCATACTCCGCCACCAGTAACTGTCATAATAGGTGCGATAACATTTACAAGCTGTGCAAGACAAGCAATCTTAACTCTATCACAATGCTTCAGCAGTGTGATCATAAGGTCACCTACCACGATTGAATCCTCAAGGTTATACATATCCTCAAGAAGTGGAGGTGCTATCTGCCATGGCTCCTGCTTCTTATCCTGTTCATTACTATGGAACCATACATTCCACTCATCGAAAGAAAGATTAATCTGCTTCTCTGACTTCTTCTCAGCCTTTACCTTGTCACATATATCCACAACATCTCTGATAAACTTATCCATGATTGCTGCAGAACCAAGATATTCCTGAGAATTATTATCTGGATTTCCGTAATAACTATGAAGTGATATATAATCGAGATGCTCATAAGCTTCTCTAAGTACTGTCTCTTCCCACTCGCCAAAGGTCTCCATAAAAGGACCCGAGCTTCCGCAGGCAACAAGTTCTATAGATGGATCAACCATCTTCATAAGCTTCGCTGTCTCACAGGCAAGTCTGGCATATTCCTTAGGCCTCTTAGTCCCAATCTGCCAATCTCCATCCATTTCATTTCCAAGGCACCATACCTTGATTCCAAATGGATCTTCAAAGCCATTCTCACGGCGCTTATTTGCATAATATGTATCTGTCTTTGAATTGCAGTACTCTACAATATTTCTTGCATCGTCTGCTCCTCTTGTACCAAGATTAACAGCCATCATAACATCTGACTCAGCTCGTTTTGCCCACTCCTGGAACTCATCGATTCCTACTTCGTTAGTTTCAATACTGTTCCATGCAAGCTCCATTTTCTTAGGACGAAGAGCCTTATCGCCAGTTCCGTCTTCCCAGTTATATCCTGATACGAAGTTACCACCTGGATATCTAACCATAGGAACTTTCAGCTCCTTGATAAGCTTCATAACATCCTGACGGAATCCCATATCATCTGCTGTCTCGTGACCTGGCTCATATATACCACCATATACAGCTCTTCCAAGATGCTCAATAAATGAGCTATATATACGGTCATCTATCTTACTAATAGTCTTACTTAAATCTATACTAACCTTTGCTTTCATCTAATACTCCTAAAACTACAAATCCTTTAATTATATATGCATAAAATAAAATGATTAATTCAGCTCGAAGCTTCTCATCTGCAGACTGCTTGCATCTCCAACATATGTGAAGTAGAAAGCATATACCCCATCAGGAAGCTTGATATCAGCTGTAACCTTAGTCCATATATTTCTGTTCTCTACAGGAAGTGTTGCAAGCACCTCTCCCTCTGGAGATGTTCTAACCTCGAAGACACCATTTCCATATCCACGAGCTTCAACTGTAACACTTGAGATACCCTCACATTTATAGTACTTAAATCCAAGAGTCGCTCCATCTACCACATTTGCAATAAATGCTTCAGGATGTTCCATACCTTCATCAAGTCTTTCCTTCACTGTTGGAAGACCTGGTTTTCCTATATAGAGTTCTGGTTCCTTAGTGAACATATTGCAGACTGTATATGCAAGATGCTCACCCTTACCTGTAAGTGGTGCAGCATTAAGTCCCTGAGAAGTAACTTCTACCTGAGGTATGCTGCCATCTTCTGCAAAATGAATTATCTCAGCGCACTCCTGTCTAGAATACCAAGTTCCATTTGTATGACGATGATAGAATATGTACCACTCACCAGCTATCTCAACTATACTTCCGTGATTATTGGCACCATACATTCCTGGAACATCAGCCTTCTTATAGCTATCGATTCCGAGGTCGGCATTACTTATGATTACTCCACCATAAGTAAATGGGCCCTTAGGAGAATCTGACATTGCATAACATAGTTCATGCATCCAGATTGAGGAATATATAAAATAGTACTTATCCCCTCTTTTTCTTATAGAAGATGCCTCGAAAAACTCATGTCCCTCAAAGCTTCCCTTATCCTTATTCATAATTCCAGGAGCAATAAGTACAGGTTCCTCTTCAATAGTAAGCATATCTGGTCCAAGCACAGATAGAAGTGAACCACTTCTTGAATTATCTCCACGAGGAGCGAATCCAAGATAAAGATATGTCTTATCTCCTTCTGTAATTACACCAGGATCAAATGAAGGCTCATCCCCTTCTCTATCTCCAAGACGTGTTCCGTCCTTATAATGAACATATCCATAAAACTCAAACTTTCCTGCTGGAGTATCACATACAGCAACTGAAGTTACTCCAACCTTATCCAGAACATAGTAGAGATAATAACGACCATCTGGCCCTACAGTAACATCTGGTGCATAGAGACACATTGATCCATCTGGGTTAAGAGGATCAGCAGTCTTAGGATAGATAACTCCTTCATATCTCCAGTTGCCAAGATCATCTACTGGAGCAGAGTAACATACGTAATCTCCTAAGCAGAAAACATGGCCATCATACAAGTCATGTGATCCATAGATATATACTCTATCTCCAAATACATAAGGTTCTCCATCTGGCACATATTCCCAAGATGGAAGATATGGATTAATTCCTTCTTTCTTTAACACTTCACTCATAATAAAAACCCTTTCTAACTAATAGATTATAAAAGAAATGAAATCTCTGATATTCTGTGAGAAAAAATAGGCGTATCCATTACTAGATACGCCCGTCAAAAAAAACTTTTAAGGAGGTTTTAAGTATTCACCCCATACTTTTATCACTTCTCAAGAATGTACTTCAGCATGTTCACAGCGGAATCATACTTTTCTTCCTTTCCCGAGATGACAAAATACACTTTTCCCCCTGGTTCAATATATTCCTTTGCAAAGGCTGTATCAGTTATATCAATAGCAGCTGCTATTTCCGTTCCTGACTCCTTTAGCTTTCTATAGATTTTTTTGTCTGACAGTTGTCCAGACATTTCCGAATCCAGTACAGTATCCAGGTCTGCCAAACATTCTGTTTCAACTACGTAGTCAAGTCCTTTATCGTCGGTTATAAGATAGTTATATGAATTAATCGCAAGTTCAGCCTGAAAGATAGTATATGACTGCGGATCATCATCATCCAAGAATATATCCGGTGCCACGCCCACCTGATTAAATACACGACTCAGTTTCAGGTGTTCAAGATACTTCTTACCAAGGAACTCTGCTCCTTCATCATTTAATTCTGTATTTACAACGCCACCCGTTACAACGTTATGTCTTAAGTTAAGTCCTATATCAACAACCAACCACAGAAGAAGAATCAGTACTACTACTGCGAATATACATAGCTTTAGATAGTACTCTTTGAAGTAGTCTATCTTCTCAGCCTTATTCATCTCACTGAGTTTAGTTTTCTCTTCTTCAACATATTCCTTGAAGGTTAAACCATGAATCACTCTTCTTCCGTCTCCTCGCCAGTCTCTTCATCATCTGACTCATCATTTTCCTCAGAAGAATCTTGTGTTTCCTCTACATCTGAATCTTCCACAGATTCATCCATATCAGATTCTTCATTAGTCTCCTCAGAATCATCAAGATATTCAGGATCTTCTACAGCTTCTTTAGGTCCAAATGTTTTCTCTTCAAGCTTATCAAAACTCTTTATAAAGAATCTTGAATTATAATATAATGCAACACACGCAGCAAATAACCAGATAAGCCATGCCCATTTATAAGCCCAAATACTGATTACAAATGGAGCTGCAAACATAATAAGTCCTAAAACAACTCTAGGAAGATGAACTATACCAAAAACCAAAGCATTCCTAAAGGAATCAAAGGTCTTCATTTCAAATCTAGCAAGCATTGGAAATATACAGAATGCCATCACGAGTACCATACCAGTAAACATGCCCAGCATACCTATAACGATTGGATTAAGTGCTCCAGAACCCTGCTTTATGATATAGAACCAATCATAAGCAAAGAAAGCACATATCAACATAAGAATACATGTAACCTTCAGATCCTGAACAAAGTTTTCCTTAAAAGCTCGAAAGAAAGTCTTGGTAACTCCAATTCCTTCTCCACGTTCAAGCTTCATGGCTGTATAATACTTTGCTGTTATAGCTGCTCCAGCAGTAAATATAGGGATGGAGCATATGGCACAAAGTATGTTGAGCCATGCGAAATCAGCAGCTTTGCCGATTCCAAGCATTAAGTCACTGTCATATCTAAAGACATCCATTATAAATTAACCTACCATATTTTATAATTGCCACTTAGTATCATATACGAGAAGAAATATAAACAATTATCGTAATATCTTCTATCCCCTAGTCTAAGTGGTGTATCTAAAAATCTTTTAACCCACTTTGCAGTCTTTTCATTATCTACCAGCACTGCGGTGGTAGCATTTGTCGCAATTATTGCAACTGGATGAAGCGCATTCTCCTTAAGCTTTCTGCCATCCACTTCGTATATATGATCCCAATCATCCTGATTCTCAGGTCTTTCAAAGAATGATATATAACGATCAGCCTCTTCCTTAGCCCAGTCTGTTGCGCCAAACCATACGCTGTCAACTGCTATGTTAAGTATAGTTCTATATGCGTCACTGTAAAACCAATCATGACGTCCGCCAAACCACTTCTTATTTACCTTCTGTGGTTTGCCATTATACTTAGCATACTCAGCCGAAAGACCAGTCTCTGGATGACAAGCTTTCTTCCAGTATTCACGACTCTCACGTGCAGCTCTCTTGCAGAACTCAGCATCTGCTTCGTCTACTGCAACCTGAGCATAGAGCTCATAAAAATGAGGCAGATGATACGACGGATCTGTATAATCCACCTCACAGATAAATCTTATATAAGCGGTCTCCCTATCGAACATTGCTCGACCAGGAGTACCATCATAACCTTTGTTAATGCAGGTATGAAGCAATTCTCCAGCCTCTTTATGATAGTTAAAGATTCCGTCTCCGTTGCCCCATCTGTTGCCTGCAAAGATAAGCGACATGATGAAGTATTCTTCTCCATCCGGTGCAGCCCCCAATGAGTTCTTTTTTCCATCAGTCTGACAAGACCAAGCAAAAAAGCCCTTATTCGGACCTTCACTGATGTACATATAAGTTTTAACCCAGTTCCATAAACGATCAAACTCATCTTTACGGTCCATCTGCACGCACATCATCATGCCATAAGACATGCCTTCTGTGCGTACGTCATGATTTCCCGTATCTTCGATATAACCGAGTGTATCACCTACTGGTGTATACACTCTCTCGCCTTCTGCACCATAGAAGATTGTATGGAATATCTCCATACATCTCTTCTCTGCTGCTTCATTTGATATATCGAATCTAGATAAAAAGTTCATAAAATCTCTCGCTAGTAATTATTCCTTAACACCACCGATTGTAAGACCTGCAACGAAGTACTTCTGCAGGAAAGGATACAGACATACGATAGGTGCCATAGTTACGATAGTTGCAGCCGAACGAACTGAGATAGGCTGCAGATTTGCTCCCTCACCTGAGTTAGGATCAGACTTACTTGACTGACTTGATACAGATGAAAGAAGCTTCATAAGCTCGTACTGAAGTGTTGTATACTGAGCTGAAAGTCTGTTATACAGCATAGTATCGAACCATGAGTTCCACTGACCTACAGCTATGAAAAGTGCTATTGTAGCATACATAGGCTTACAGAGTGGAGATACAATCTTAAGAAATACTGTTGAATAGCTGGCACCATCCATCTGTGCAGCTTCTTCAAGCGAATCAGGAATACCCTCCATGAAAGTTCTCATAACGAGCATGTTAAATGCTGAGATGAGTCCTGGAATAACGTATACCCAGAATGTACTTGTAAGGTGAAGAGTCTTGTAAAGAAGAAGTGTTGGGATCATACCACCATTAACGTACATTGTTACAACCCAGAAAGCTGTAAGTGACTTCTTCAGAAGGAATCTCTTTCTACTTACGATAAATGCAAGTATAGCATTTACGAAAAGACCAATAAGTGTTCCGAGAACTGTTCTAGATACGGAGATGAAAAGACCTGTTGTAAGGTTCTTCATAGCAAATACTGATCTATAATTGTTTAATGAGAATTTTCTTGGAATAATATGTATTCCACCTCTTACCGCATCAATACCATCGTTAAATGATAATGCAAGTGTATTGAGGATTGGGTAAACCGTAATAACTACGAAAAGTACCATAAAGACTATGTTGCAAACTGTAAAAACACGATCTCCAACGGATTTCTTGTACTTAGTTGGCTTTGGTACTGGAAGGTACTCATTTCTTCCAGCAGAAGCACTAGGAGCACGTCTCATGTCACCCGATGAAGCCTGTTCTAATTCAGTTTCATTTTTGAATTCACTCATGACAAAAAACCTCCTTAGAATAGTTTATCTTCACCGGTTCTACGTGCTACGTAGTTGGATATCAGAATAAGTGCGATAGAAACGGCACTTCTGAATATACCGGCTGCAGTACCGAGGGAATAGTCGTTCTGACTGATACCCCATGTCAGTGTGTAAATATCTATTGTTTCTGAAACACGCTTTACAAGACCATTTCCGAGGATATACTGAACCTCGAAACCTGCATTAAGAACCCAACCAATATTCATAAGAAGAAGAATCATGATTGTTGGTCTAAGTGAAGGCAGTGTGATATGTCGTATCTGACCCCATCTTCCAGCACCGTCGATCTTAGCTGCCTCATAGAGGTTAGGATCTATAGATGTAATAGCTGCAAGATAGATGATAGCATTCCAACCAGTCTCTTTCCAAACGTTAGCAAATGCAACGATGCCCCAGAAATACTTAGGCTCTGCAAAGAAGTTGATTGGTGTGACTCCAAGATTACCAAGGATCTCATTTACGATACCTGATGCAGAAAGAGCATCATGAAGGATACCAGTAACGATGATCCATGAAAGGAAGTGTGGCAGGTAAGAAATTGTCTGTACCACTCTCTTACCACCTTTTGATTTTAATTCATTTAAAAGAATAGCAAAAAGAATTGCCATAATAAATGTTGTTGCAAGATTGAGAATACCCATTGCAAGAGTATTTCTGATATCAAGCAAGAAGTTTGCATCAGCAAATAAGAACTTAAACTTTTCCATACCTATCCACTTAGAGTGGAGAAGTCCTGTCTTTGGCTTATAATTCTGGAAAGCCATAACCCATCCAACAAGTGGAATGTAGTTAAACAGGATACCATATGCAAAGAAAACTAATGACCAAGCAAGAAGTGGCCACTGTCTCTTTACCTCTTTTTTCGAAAACCTGACTTTTGACGGCTTAATCAATTTGGTTTTATTAGCACTCATAACTATCTCTCCCAACTTTTAAAAGGATAGCAGCCATATTGCTATGGCTGCATAACCCCTTTAAAGATTTAGATTAATCTATATAATCTTAGTTTCCAGCTCTTCTGTCGAGCTCTTCCTGCATCTCATCAAGGAAGTCCTGAGGATTACATGCCTCATATGCATCCATGTAGTCGCTCCATGTTGATTCAAAGTCTGAAGCCATAACTACCTTAGGCAGCCACTCATGCTTTGTCTCACCCATCTTAACCCATGCAACACCACCAGGTGTATCTGTTGTCATGTTGTTTGAGTATGAATACATTGGGAACCATGGACCATTTTCTTCCTTAACAGAACCGATAAGCTCTGGATATGTTGTTGCGCCATAAGCGTTAAATACATCGATAACAGGCTGTGGAAGTGTATCGAAGAACTCAGATGTCTGCTCTTCTGGCTTGTTAGCGTTCTTGCCATCTGTTGATGTACCATTGTACTGAGGCATGTAGCTGTAAGCACACTCGTGAGATGCCTGATACTCAGGATCTGACCACTTTGTTCTCTGCTCTTCTGTTCTGTAGAAAAGACCATTCTCATCTACTTCATAGTCAACACCTTCAACTCCCCAGAATCTGAGGTCTCTGATTTCCTGTGAGCACAGGTCATCAAGGAACTGGAATGCTGCTTCGATATCGTCGCAGTCCTTTGTGATAGCAACACCTGATGACATGTTAAGTGTGTCATCATATGTATGCCATCTGTTCTCCATTCCCTTCTCTGCTACGAGGCCAAGAGGAATGTAGCTGCAACCTTCCTGATCAAGACCAGACTGCTTGAATACGTCTGTGATTGTGAAGTTGAAATCCCAGTTCTGATCGCACATACCAAGAACTCTACCAGTTGAGAGCTTTGAAATGTACTCATCATATGTCTGTGTACCAAACTCAGGATCAACGATACCCTTGTTGTACTCCTCATTAAGCTTCTTGAAGTACATCTTAGCTGTATCTGTTGTGTTGTAGTCAACAATCTTCATATTTTCCTTATCAACGATTACAGAACCGTCGTTTGGATATCCATCAAGGAACTCAGGAGCGTTCTCAAGACAGAAGTATCTCCAATCCTCACAAAGAATTGTGTAAGGAATGATCTCTGTTCCATCTTCCATTGTAGGATGCTCAGCATAGTATCTCTCGAGAAGATCGAAGTACTCGTCAAGAGTCTCAATCTTTGGATAGTTATCCCACTCAAGAACCTTAGCCTGGATCCAGAAAGCCTCATCATTGTGAGTTGTTGTCTTAGACTCACCAAGAGTATTTCCGAAAACGTTCATCCAATAGATGTGTCCATCATCCATACGGAACTTATCCCACTCTTCATCTGTGTAGAATGCCTTGAGGTTTGGATACTTATCAAGATAATCATCCCAAGGAACAAGTACATCGTTATCATAGAGCTGCATCATAGCATCTCCACCATTGATGAAGTCTGGATAATCACCACCAGCGATGATTGTACCAACAGCCTCAGCATCTGTCTGACCTGTAAGCCAAGTTTCCTTAACCTTTACGCCAGTCTTGTCAGCGATGATCTGCTGAATCTCGTTATCATCGTTGATTTCTGTACCAGGCATAGCGATAAACATATCGAACTCCTTCACATCGCCTGATGCAGTTGAACCAGCTTCTGTAGCAGTACTAGTTGATGTAGAAGTGCTACTGCTGTCCCCTGTGTTTGATGAAGAATCATCATTTGATGAACCTCCACATCCCGCAAGCATTGTGAGCATCATAGTACCAGCAAGCGCACAAGCTCCGAGTCTCTTTGCCTTAATTCTCATACTTTACCTCCTTCAAAATATGTATTTTGTATGATAGCCCTTTCCAGGCAATTAAGTATCTTTATTATACTCGTTTGAGGGATTATTTTCCCCCTACGAACTCCAAAAAAACACCCTACAAATTCTTAAAATTTACTTAAAAATTACAAGAATTTGTAGGGTTTTTAGTTATGTTAACTATATTTTTAACATTTTTCGCAGATTATTTTATGTTGTTTTAGGTAATAATATACAGAACATTAACAAAAACTTAAAATTCTACATATTATTCTTTTTCTGCCTTCTGTACTGTGAAGGAGTCATTCCTTTTATCTCAATAAAACGTCTGATGAAGTAATCGCTGTTCTTATATCCAACCGCTACAGAGATATCAACTATCTTATCATTTGTATTAAGAAGAAGCTTTGCCGCTTCATTTATTCTATAATCTGTAAGGTAATCCTTAAAGGACACTCCATACTTTTTCGTAAAGAGGGAGCCAAGATAACTACAATTTATAAAGTACTTCTCACTCAGTTTCTTAAGACTGAGGTTCTCGTTATACTTTTCTTTTATCTCATTTTCCACATCCTTAAGGATACCGCCGGATACATTTTTCCTAAGCTGGTTAAGATACTGAGCATATTCCGTGGCAAACTTGTACATATGCTTGCTGCTGCCACGCTTTATACCTTCGTCAAATGAACTCTCTGATATTCTATGAAGAATCTCTTCCTGATCCAGTTCATCGTCAAGCTCCGTTGCTATATGAATAAGCTGGAATAACAGATAGTTCATGTTAAGGCTTACAGAATCTCCAAGTCCCGCCTTTGAGATATCATCATAAAAGACATCTATACATTTCTTGATTTCATCATCATCGCTCTGTTCTATAGCTTTTACAAGATCATCCAGGCTCTTCTTAAAGAGCATAGCCTTGCTTGGGTTGATACTCATTTCACGTTCATATACAACAACAGGTCGTACCTCATGGAAGACTTCCTGTGATTTCAGAATGCAGGCAGAACTATAAGACTTAGAAATCTGTGATATATCCTGTACTTTCTTACCAGAGAGTATTCGTACATTTTTCCTGAGTGCAGCCTTCAGACGGTTTTCAAGATCCAGGAGATATTCCATATCATCCATGTTCTTTTCTTCCGCCATGTAATCACAGTAGATAAATCCAGTATCACAAACACTGTGATTTAGGGATACATCATTTATGAGATGGTTACCATCCTCTCCTAATATCTGATTGGCAGCGTCAGTCATTTCTCTTCTATACTGCATTGCACTGCCTTCTATAGTCTCTGCATCGTCAATCTCAGGAATCTCAATAATGACATATCTTACGCCTTCAGATAATCGCATATTCTTCTCTAGATAGTCGAGATTCATTTCATCATATCTTCCGACAATGAGCGCGATCAGGTGTCTCTGAAGAAATGCTGTCTCAGTTTCTTTATGATGTTGTTCTATAACCTCATTTTCCTTACTAAGTGCAGATATCTTTCTTAGTATCTGAACAAGTTCATCCTTCTTGATAGGCTTCAGAAGATAGTCCATGCATCCAAGACGCATGCTCTCTCTCGCATACTGGAAATCATTATAGCCACTCAGTATTACAAAGTAAGCATCTGACACGCCTTCTGTCTTAATCTTCTCCAGAAGCTCGATGCCTGTCATGAGGGGCATCCTAATATCTGCGATTATAAGATCAACTGTATTATCCTTCAGATACTCCAGGGCCTCGATGCCATTTTCGGCTACCTTTACTATCTCAAAGTTTTCTTTTTCCCAATCGATGAGAACCTTAAGTCCTTCTACTATATAAGGCTCATCATCAACAAGCATTACCTTTAGCACTTATCATACTTCCTTTATGTTGTAATATTAGTTATCAAGATTTTTAGGAATCGCAACAAATACAATCGTTCCAACTCCTGGTTCTGTCTCTAGATCAAACCTTGCCTTATCCTCTGTTATCATCTTAAGTCTGAGACATGCATTTGTCATACCAACGCTGCGCCCCATCTTGATGAGTTCAAGGCTGGCATTATTCATCTTGAAGAGAAGATTCTCCTTCATCTCTTCATCCATTCCGATTCCCGTATCCTCTATCTCGAAGATAACCTCATCTTCCGTATCATAGATTCTAACAAAGATCCAGCCCGGTTCAGTCTTACTCTCTATACCATGTACACAGGCATTTTCCACGAAGGTTACTATAAAGAGCTTTGGAACCATTACATCATAACACGATGGAGATACATCTACACTGTAGCTCAGTCTATCTCCAAATCTATATTTCTGAAGTTTAAGGTAGGCTTCGATAAACTTCATTTCTTTTTCAACCGACACAATATCCGACTGCCAGTCTACATTAACTCTCTGCATCATAGCAAGATGCTCAACCATCTCAGCAGTTTCCTCTTCATCCTTCAGGAGACTATGCATTCTGATACTCTCCAAAGCATTGAATAGGAAATGAGGATTAATCTGGCTATGCAGCGCAAGCAGCTCTGCATTTTGTCTTGCAATATCCATCTCCTGCCTCTTCAGTTTATCAACGTAGACAGTCTGAATCAAGTCATTCATTCTGTCTGCCATGACATTATAATTCGTCATAAGCGAGGATATCTCATCTTTTCCTTCTATATCAGATATCTTTGTAAGTTTCTCAGACTTCGCATCCTCAAAAAGATTATCTAGCACCCCTATTCTTCTTGTTACTGAATAATCGAGCCTCTTTATCATATATAGAGGAAGCAGGATACTACCTATAAGAAGGATAAGGACTATAATAGTGGATTTAAGATCCAACATCCAGATTCCCAGATTACTTCTCTTAAGGTAGATAGTATAAGTATCGCCATATAGATTCATATCATACTTATAATCATATCTTATCTTCTTATCAAAGAACTTATATGCTTCTCTATAATGGGTACCACCTACATTTGTCATAACAAGCTTATCTCCCTGACATATGTAGACATCTGACTCTATACCTTCATTAAATAGAGAGTTCTGAAATGCTTTATAATTAATAGTAAGCTTCAGCACCTTCTCAACACGGTTCTTTCTCGCCATTTCCATCTTACGCATGAGAAGAATCTTGCGTTCAGAATATGCTTCGGTAGGCGCCTTACTAAACTCAAAGCTAAGAACTATTCCCTCTCTCTCATCGAGCTTCTTAAACCAAGCCTCATCTCGAACTGGTGCAAGCTTATAGAACATTCCACCATTTAATATAGTATCGTTATCAGCGTATACTTCAAGAGTCTCATTTCCAAGACCAAGCCAGCTGTCATATATGGAGTTCTGCTTAAAATCCATATATGAAATGTAATAATCCAGAGGATCATAGTATTCTCGATTGAGCAGATCCTCTATTTCTGAGTTCTTATATATATTCTGAATGATCTTGGAAGGATAATTCAGACCATCTATCAGCCTATACTTTATCGCCTCAGCATCACTTCGAAGTTCCTGCTCCTTTGTGATTTTGTTAACTTTATATAGATTATAGAAGACTATACTATCTGTAACAAAAAGAGGAATCAGCACACAAAAAACAAAAAGAAGCATCATCTTCTTTTTAAGGCTAAGTCCGAGTATATAGTTGTTGAGCTTTTTACGCAGCTTCATCTATACATTCCTCTCTATCCAAGGCACTAAGATACTATAACACAAAACAGCCAACTATAACAAAATAATTATCATTTATATGATAGCAATTCAAAGGGATAATTGTTATAATCAGCATAGATACAAGGTAATATCCAAAGAGAAGATATTAGATATATTAATTGGGGCTATATATATGAAGAAAAAGATTGCAGTTTTCTCAACTGGATGGTGTAGTGAGATTCTATCTCAGTTCCTCACAGGTATGCAACAAGCATTTACCGTGGATTCCGTAGATATACATCTTTTTTTATGCTATCCAACATACAGCGATTCAACCGCCATAAAGCAAGGCGAAATGAATATATTTACACTGCCGAACCTAAATGAGTTTGATGGGGCAGTCATCTTCGGCAGCGGCCTAAACTTCCCAGGTGAAATAAACAACCTTATAGAACGATGCAAGTTTGCAAATATTCCTGTAATTATGCAGGGTGCACAGCATGAAGGCGCTCTCTATATCGGTTCCGATAATTATGAGGCGACCATAGATATGTGCAAACACTTGACAGAAAAGCATGGCGTCAGGAAGATTATCTTTCTTGCCGGAACAGCGGAATCCCTTGACTCAGAGCTACGAATCAAAGCAGTCAGAGATTATCTTGAAGAACAGGGACGTTCCTCCGATCTAGCCGAAGTTCATTACACTCTATGGGAAAATGCAGCTGTCACAAGATACCTTGAGCAGTTCCTTAGCGAAGGTAGAGAGCTGCCAGATGCATTTATCTGTGCAAATGATGGTCTTGCTATGCAATGCTGCATATCACTTAGCGACCATGGATATAATGTTCCTGATGATGTATTAGTATGCGGATATGACTATCTAGATGACAGCCAGATCTTCGATCCAGCCATCGCATCTGTTGATCAATGCTTTACAGATATGGGAGAAGCAGCTGGACATCTTATGCTAGATACCCTATCAGAAAAAACCAAAGATAGGTCTGTTATCATCCCTTGTAAGTTTATTCCTGGTGATAGTTGCAACTGCTACGAATATCGTAACAGTGACAGAGCAAGACGAAATGAAGGAAGAGAACACTTCATAAAGCGTTCTTCCACTACATACTTCAACAGAAAGCTTAATGATATAGATAGCACAGTCTTATCCTGTGATACCTACCAGGAATTTGTAATCAGACTTAGAGAGCTCCTAACAAATGATCACAACTATGAAGGCGATTCCTTCCATATGCTCCTGGAGCCAAGCTTCGGTTTATCAATATATGATCAAAATATTGAGCTTAGAAAAACCGGATACAGCAAATTCCTAGATATTATATACTCCACCGAAAATGGAGTAGCTTACACTGAGGACCAATTTGAATCCGCCAAACTGATTCCTGGTTATCAAGAGGATGACCAAAACCACCTATATGTTTTCATTCCAATCCACGAAAATGACGAAGCTTATGGCTATCTCATATTCCGTGATTGTATGGAAAAGGTTGCGAATCATTTTCTTATGACATATCAAAGCCGTCTCGCTCTCATACTTGATAAGTTTAGACATTCACTTAGTCTGGATCTTATCAACAAGAGACTGATGGAAGCAATGAGAAGAGACCCTCTCACCAATGTCAACAACCGTATGGCCTATGACGATAAAGAGAAAGCTCTTCAAGCAGCTATGGACGCAGGAACCTGTCCTCGATTTGCTATCGCAATGTTCGATGTCAACAGTCTAAAACTTATAAATGATTCATGTGGACACGATGTTGGAGATAATTATCTGATAAGAGCCTGCCACCTTATATGCAGTGTATTTAAGCATAGTCCTGTATATAGAATCGGAGGCGACGAGTTTGTTGCAGTATTATCTGGAGATGACTATGATAATGCCGATGTTCTGTTCTCCAAGTTACAAACTCTTATGACGGCATATACAGATAGTATGCCGCTACCCGAAAACTATATATCTATAGCATGTGGAATAGCGACATATCTGCCTGATGTAGATAGGAATATTCAAGATATCGAAAAACGTGCTGACGAAGCAATGTATAAAAATAAATCCGAAATGAAAAGTCTTAGTTAGGATAACTTAAAATCTATAAAGCCCGCACTTCCACAGGCTTCTTTTTCAGAATAGATAAAGAGGCCGAAACGGCATCCCGTAAAATGATCGAGTCTGAAGGATAGCCGGTGCGGGCTTCCTATATGTCTAAAGCCTTCACCTGTATCAACCTCACAACTCACTTCATCTATATATTCATCTTTAGCGGGTTTGCCCTCTGCCACCTTTGTATCATCAAAGGATGCATTAAGTCTTAGTATCACTTTACTACTATCTAACTCTATCTTTTCAAGTATAGTTCCCTTATCATCACTCAGATTCCATACATCTCCACTTGTATTTGTAAAGGAACACATGACCGCATAGGTTCTGCCCTCTTCTTTCTGAACACCTACCCACGCATAGTTTCCCTGAAATGCTGCAAGACCAGCCGAATCTCCGTCCTTCATTTTAGAGGTATCAAGAGTCACGGTAGCTGAGCACTTTGGAAATGTCATTCTCTGTGTAAGAGTATTCTTTGCATAATAGATAGAGTTCGCAAGCTTATCAGTTGTTATCCAAAGACATCCCTTATCCGAATCAACATTTACTAGACTAAGATCTGGCTCATGATTAAACTGCCATATACTGCGGAGTCCAAAGCAGCCATAACGTTCTTTATCACTCTCATACATAGAGTGCATATCATATCTAAAGTCATCACTATCTACGAGCGGCTGATACTGATAGTCTGGTCTAAAGCTTGTTGTCTCTATACTTTCTGACGCCGTTCCATCCGTACCAAACACTGGAACATCTCCCCTCCATGTAACTGGCACAAGAACTGGTAGTCTACCTATAGCTCCACTATCCTGGAACATAATCGCATGCCACACCCCCTCAGGTCCTTCCACGATTCCGCCCTGTGCTATGCCAGAGTTTCTATATCCCAGATCATCATCAAAAAGATCTCCATCTGTTAGATCTATATTCGTGAACTCTCCCTCTAAAGAATCCGAGACGAAGCATGCTTCAACACGTCTCCATCTATTTCTCTTAGAATGTATCAAAAAGAGGTAATATCTTCCATTTATTATATATATATGTGAACCTTCATAGCCAAGACTTGGATTTCCCGCATCTGTCACTATGACACGTGACATGCCATCCTTCTTAGGAGCTGTCATCTCATCATTTAGCTCTGTAAGATATATATCAGTATTTCCATATACGATATACTTCTTAACTTCTCTCTTTCCGTCCTTTTCCTGAACATCAAAGAGAAGTGAGGCATCGTGATAGAAGCCTTCGACATAACTTTTCTCCCACGGTCCATCTATCTGATTAGAACGGTAAAGATATGTCTTCTGAGTATCGTTGCATACAAAGAGAATATAGAATATACCATCAAAATATCTAATGGTCGCAGCCCACATTCCTTTACCATATACCTGATTCTTATCAGTTAGAGTCTGCCCCGGTGTACTATCCAGCCTTTCATATACAAAGGACGCATGTTCCCAGTTAACAAGATCATAGGACCTCAGTATCTCAGCACCTGGCATAAAATGCATCGTCGTACTTATCATATAAAATGTATTATCTACACATATAACATCAGGATCAGGAAAATCCATTTTGATAATAGGATTTGTTCCAATCATAATCCACCTCCATATACGGACTAAAAAAAGAGTCAACCGATTATGCATCGGTCGACTCCTATTATACATATGATTCTTGCATATACAATCGTATACTTTATTTATTTGTTACGATATTTTACTTAGATTGTAATATTCTCTCCAACAAGTCCTACGTAAGCACCCTGCTTTGCCTCAGATGCATCTGGATGAGCGATGAGCCACTTGTTTCTAGCCCAAAGCATCTTGTCTTCCTCATTCTTTACAGCACCCTTCTTAAGATCTGTATTAGTGTTCTTTGGAAGAACTACTGCAACTCTGAATCCATCATCTGTTACCATACATGGTGCATAATGAAGTGATGTAGCGTATACTTCAACAACTGTGCCTGCAGGTGCCTTAAATGCAACTACATCAGCTGTATTAAGCTTTCCATCAACAATCTTCTCCTGCTTAGCAAGAAGAAGTACGAAATCTGTAGCACCGATATTGATCTCGCTGTTTCTGTGATACTCAAGACAGTTAAGAGCCTTGTTATATCCCCAGCACATACCGAGCTCTATAGGCATACCACCAAATGCATTATCTCCGAGTTCCTTCATGATACCACAAGCCTCAAGTGAATCGATCCATGGCTCGTATGCGACGCCCTCAGCAGGCATATCAACTGCTTCCATAGCCTTTACAAGCTCGCTTGTATCATATCCCTCAAGAACCTTACCAAACTCAGCAAACTCAGGATCAAATACAGAATAAATTGTCATCTTAGTTACCTCCTAATAAATACTTTATTAATAAACCTTGCCGCGCAAGATAATTTTTAATATTTCTCACTTTATTACACGAGTGTCATTATATCACATAGCCGCTTTACCTTCAATAAACCATCTATGATTATCTCCATAAAAAATGTAACTTTTGTAGCCATCGATATACACAGTATATCTTAGCCCCGTTGCCCCCGCGATAAGACTTGCTGCACGCTTCACTTCTGTTATCTTCTGTATCTCATATGTTGTATCATCATCCCAGAATATCTTCTTCGGAATTAGCCCACCATCTTTTGTAAATACCGCATCCACTTCAACATATATTTTCCTTGGACTTTCTACTTCATTCATTTCTTATCACTTCCTCTCTATATATTCCTCATTCAAAGCGCTTTTCGACAGTATAAATCTAAATATTTTAGAATTCAAGGGATTTTTTACGATAATTTTAGTCTTATTTATAGATTTCACTTGAATTATGCCACAATAAATAGTATATTTACTTATATAGTATCTAGGGAAACCACAAGATATTCCAGGAGAATACCAAAATGAAGGAATTAAAAAAATCTAAAAATATATCTAACGACAGCAAAAGTGCTACGGAACTCGGAGAGATTCTTAAGGAGCATAGGAAGAAAGTGCGCCTCACACAGATTGAAGTTGCTGAGGAACTTACCGCTGCAGGTTATCCTATACAGAATAAGAGTATATATGCCTGGGAGAAAGGAAAGGCTACTCCAAACCCTAACCAGTTTCTCTTACTGTGTAAGCTATACGGAATAACAGATATATATTCAACTTTTATTGACCCAAATCCTGATAATCCATTTTCTGAACTTAATGAGGCAGGAAAAGAAAAAGCCCTGGATTATATAAGAATCCTAGGACTAACTGAGGAATATAGTCTGGGAACAAAAAAGAAGAAGGCCACAAGAAAGATTCATATCAAGGAAAGAGAAGTTGGGGAACGCGAGCTCCCACTATATCTTCTCGCCGCTTCAGCCGGAACTGGAGAATTCCTGGATAGTGAAGCTCATGAGATGGTTGTTGTCGGAAGCGAAGTTCCGGAGAAAGCAAGCTTTGGCATAAGACTCAACGGTAACAGCATGGAACCACGTTATATGAACGGCCAGATTGTCTGGGTATATAGAACAACCGAACTCTTCGATGGTGATATCGGAATCTTCTATCTTGATGGACAAGCCTACTGTAAGAAGCTTCATAAAGGAAATGGATTCGTGGAACTCTTGTCCTTCAATCCTGCATACAAGCCTATAAAAATAAATGAAGCTAGCGACTTCAAGATCTTCGGAAGGGTTGTGTCGTAGCTCCATTTAATATCTAAGAATATATTCTTTTTACATCAGCAACAACAGAAGTAGTTCCTAGTATTACTATGTTGTTGCTCTTTTTTTTCGCGATGCTTATAGCTTCTTCTACACTGACTGTCTGAACACTCTCTATACCAGCATTGCATAGAACTTCTCGCTGTTTATCAGTAAAGACATAGTGTGGATTTGAGGACCTGGTCAATATAATCTGAGAAGATATATCTGACATTTCTTTAGCCACACCCAAGTAATCCTTATCATCAGGAATACCTATTATCGTTGTTATACTATCCTTTGCATCTCCTAGACCCAGATTACTTAGTACATCCTTTACAGCACTGCAGCTCTCTCGATTGATACATGCATCCAGCATAATAAATGGAGATGATGATAAGACTTCCATTCTTCCTGACCACTTTAGAGTAAGTAGTGATTTTCTAATCATTTCTATATCATAAGGAAGACCATAGTCTTGAAAGATATCTTGACAGATAGCCATCGCAAGAGCAGCATTTTCAGCCTGATGCTTTCCCAATAGCGGAGCCAAAATATCCGAGTAACGTTCCTCTCCTATCTGAACATCAAATAGCATCCCCGACCTTTCAAACCTTATATTCTCCGCCCAGAAATCCTTTCCGTACTCTTTAAGCTTAACTCCGAGGCCCGACGCTCTATCCCTAATAACACTAAGCGCTTCAGGTGACTGCTCAGCTATATATACACATTTCTGTCCCTCAGTTATGATATAGGACTTATCATACGCTATCTCGGAAAGAGTATCTCCTAGTTCCCTCGTATGTTCAAGGAAGATTCGATTGATAACTGAATACTCGTGAGGGATACTATTTACATCATCAAATCTCGCGCCCTTGCCGCATTCAAATATATTATAGTCGGTATGTTCCAAATCAAAATAATCAAGAGCCAGCATCGCCTGAATACCCATAGGGCTTATATATTCATTTTCGGATAACCCAGCATCTATCTCTTCTATCTCAGACTCTATCGCAGAAACACGACTTGTAAAATCCTCATCTGATATAGGGACTCCATTTACACGAAATCTCTCGCAAAAGTTAGATATATGAGGACTCGTCATAAGTCCAACTCTCTTTTTAGTCGATAGGATCTGCGAGATCATGCACGCTACAGAGCCTTTACCTTTACTTCCTGTAACAAGAACTGCCGGCGTCTTGGATCTGCTGATTATTGCATTCTTCGTTAGTTCGGGATGTCTCTTGGAAGAATCCTTATCGCTATAATCTATGAACTTTTCAGCTTTCAAATATGACTTATATATAAAATCTTCAGCTTCTACTTTATTCAATCTCAAAATCCTCTTTTATAGTTCTAAGTATATGTCCAGCTATATTCTGCCCTGAAGCCTCTTCGATTCCTTCGATTCCTGGCATAACATTTATCTCACAGAAGTAGAGTATATCTTCTATATCTTTACCCGCTTCCGGTTCCTTGCCGAAGAGCAAGTCGATACCTAAAAAGTCTAGCTTCGTCTGGGCATATATATCTGCTGCAATCTTCTGAAGCTTAGGAGTAATCGCATGGGACTCCACACTAGCACCTAGCGCAACATTTGCACGGAAGTCTCCCTGAGATTTTCTTACCATGGCAGCGACTGCATTTCCCCTGATACTATAAAATCTAAGATCTCTACCGTAGCTGGTACTGATATATTCCTCGAAAAGCCATTCCTTAGACATATCATATTCAACGCTCAGCTTCTTATAATCATCAGGCGTCTGAATCAGACTAATCTCGGCTCCCATAGAGTTTTCAAGTCCCTTGGCAACAAATGGGAGCCCGATAGTTTCTATAATAGTTTCATATGGCAGAAGCCCTGTTCCAAGAATGTGCCTCGGGACACGGAACTCTTCGCTCCGAATAGACTTCACCTGTTCAAACTTATTAACATACTTTGCAAATGCGGCATATGGGTTGTAGGTTCTAGTAACAAGTTCACTTAGTTCACCTGGCACCTTTCCCCATTTATATCTATTGATGAGGAAATCTCTTTTCTCAAGTGGCGCTCCCGCATTATAGACCGTTCCATCTACAACATATGTATCATGAATACCTATAATACGAAGATCCATGCCAAGAGCTTTTGCCTCTTCTACAAGTCGGTTGCAGGTATACGCTCCCGACATATTATTGTATTTTTCAACTAGATAACCCTTTAACACCATTTCTTTCCTTTTATCTATCCTTTTATGATTCTTCTACTAGTGAAGTATGTTACGAAGAAGTAACCTCCGTAGATAACTACTATTATGAGCGCTGTCACGAAGATTGCAAGTCCCATACCATCAGATATAAAGATTTCAAGAATCTTACTTGCGGCGCGAAGTCCAAAGATTGAATGAATCACCGCAAAAAGCATAGGGAAGAAGAAAAAGAGTCCTATCTGCTTAAAGAGCGCTCTATCTATCATTTTTTCATCTGTACCAATTCTTCTAAGCACTGCAAATCTTTCTATATTATCTGCAGATTCCGATAATTCCTTAAGTGATAGAACTGCAGCACTTGCTATAAGGAAGATAACTCCTACATACAGACTGACAAATGTAGCCATAGCACCAAGTCCAACTGAACCAGCCTTCATAACTTCTTTTGTTGTAAAGAATATTCTCCACTCGGTAATGTCATCAGTTTGATAATGTGATGAAATAAAGTCATTAATATACTTTTCTTCTGCCTCTCGGTCTTCCTTATTTTCTGCAACATAATCTGCGAAGAACATTTTGAGAGTTACTGTTGCACCGTCTACAAGACTGTCTGGAACCACTATTACACCTGAGTTACATTTATTGATATTTAACTGAAAAGGACTATTAATACATTTATCGAAGGCAGGACTAAGTTCACGTCCTCGATAAGTAATCTTTCTTCCAGCTGCTAACGCATTATCACGTGCCTCTGTTACGATAGTAAGATCCGCAAAGATTGCATACTCATCTTCCTTAAGCTCGATAGGCTCATTTCTAAATACCTTGGCGAGCTTATTATAATCTGAAACAGACATTATATCTTCTGTTGCATCCTCTGTCACAAATGTATAGTAGTTTAGAGCAGACTCGATATATTCGCCCATAGACTCGCCCATAGTAAGTCCCTCTGAGCTATATACATTCATATCTTCTATGTCCTTAAGACTAGACATATCTAGCCCATCCGCGGTAAGAGTCTCTGTAAGAGTCGACTCAGGTATAGTCTCCCCCTCTGGGACTTGTCTAATAACCTGAAGATCCTTAGGGATATTCTCCTTAATAGTTGCATTCATAGAATAAGTAAGACTAATAGCGCTTCCCAGAAGCACGATAGTAAGGAAGAGCATAAGACATATTACTGTCATAGATAGAACCATCGTATTCGCCTTACTACTAAACTGTCTAAGTGTAAAGCTGTTAAGCTTCTTTAGGTAAAAGCCCTTCATCTTAGTAGCTATAGTCAGAATACTTCCTGATACAGACCAGAAGATGAAAAATGTTGAAACTGAACCCATGATGATAACTTTAACAAGTTCCTTTGGAGTAAACATTTGATCAACATTAAAGCCTGTTGTTACAAGATAGTAAGCTCTTCCAAGAACTGCACAAGATACTACAAAAACTATAAGACAAAGTATCGGATTATGAACCTTAAGCTTTTCATTCTTCTTTCCACCATAGAGAAGATCAATCAGCTTGCATCTTCCAACTGCTACGGTATTGAAGATCATAACAACTATATACATCACTCCGAAGAATATAATAGTTTTAATAGCAGCCTTTGGTGAGAAGACAAATGTGAACTTACTCATATCAGCTTCAAACATATGAGCAACTGCAACGCTCATAAACTGAGACATGACAACTCCGAGAAAAAGACCGATGACCATAGAGATAACACCGATAAGAAATGTCTCTGTAAGAAGAATCGTGGACATACGCCTCTTGCTCATTCCAAGAGTCAGGTACACACCAAACTCCTTCTTACGTCTCTTAATCATGAAGTTACTAGCATAGATAATAAGTGCACCAAGCACTATAGCTACGAATACACTGACGCCGCTAAGAAATGTATTCATCAGAACCATAATTTCTCTAGCAGAATCAGATACATTTAACATAGCCGTCTGTGAATCAAGAGCATTAAATACATAGAAGATAATAACTCCGATCACAAGTGTGAAGAAGTATATAGAATAATCCTTCACGCTTTTCTTGATATTTTTTAAAGCAAGTTTATAAAGCATCGCCAGCGTCACCTCCTAATAATGAGATAACATCTATGATCTCGTTAAAGAACTCCTTTCGTGACTTAGGTCCACGAATGATCTCATTAAAGATCTTACCATCCTTTATAAAGATTACTCTCTTTGCATATGAAGCAGTAAATGCATCATGTGTAACCATCAGGATTGTAGCTGGGATAGCTTCATTTAGATACTTGAAGCTTTCTAGTAGCATTTTACTAGACTTCGAATCAAGAGCACCTGTTGGTTCATCTGCAAGAACAAGCTTAGGCTCTGTGATGATAGCTCGTGCAGCTGCAACTCTCTGCTTCTGACCACCACTCATCTGATAAGGATACTTCTTAAGAACCTCTTCGATTCCGAGCGCCGCCGAGATTTCTCTGATACGTCCATCTATCTTGGCCGCTCCCATTCCCTGTATTGAAAGTGCCAGGGCAATATTTTCATAAGCAGTCATAGTATCCAGAAGATTAAAATCCTGAAATACAAAACCAAGTTCTTCACGTCTGAACTTATTCAGGGAATTTCCCTTAAGCTTTGTGATTTCCTTACCGGCAACATAGATATGACCTGATGTTACTTTGTCGATAGTCGAAATGCAGTTAAGCAAGGTAGTCTTACCGCTTCCGCTTGCGCCCATGATTGCAACGTATTCTCCCTCATCAACCTCAAAGCTGATTCCGTCCAGGGCTTTTGTAAGGGACGACTTGCTGCCATAGTATTTTTCGATTGAATCGATTTTTAGTATTCCTTCCATATATCATTTCCTCTTTCTTCTGTTTTCTTTTGTTGAGATGAGTATACCTCTTAAGAAAGAGTGCGTCGTTTTTCTAATCTTACTTAATATTACAATCTTGTAATATTCGAATATTTATAGTTACTTCGCCAATTTAGTTACACTACATCATAGTAATCAGCTTTATATATCTTGATATTTACTCTGGTCCACTGCCCCTGCTCGGATTCGATATTGATATCATGCCCTAGCTTCGCACACAGCTCCTTCGCTATATAAAGTCCCATACCTGTTGACTTGGTACGTTCTTTTCCATTATAGCCTGTAAAGGATTTATCAAATACTCTCCTCAAATCCTGCTCTGGTATTCCAATGCCATTATCCTCAACAGATATAGTTACATTTTGCAAGTCATCCACATTCACCAGCACTTTTACATATGAATGAGTCTCTTCTCTCTTATACTTAATGCTATTGGATATAAGTTGTCCCATAATAAAGACAAACCACTTCTGATCTGTCTTTGCCTCTAGACTCTTAAGGTCACTATCTCCATCTTCTATAAGGAAATCCATATTATTATCCTGAAGATTCTCGCGATATGTCATAGCTACATCATGTATAACATCCGCTACACTGACCTTGGATATATGATAATCCTTCTCAATGCTTCCCGATCTCACATAATAAAGCACCTGATTAACAAGAGACTCAATTCTTCTGGTTTCCTCAAGAAGCTTCTTATATTCATTCGTCTCACCCGAATCTGACTTCATAAGATTATGCAGTTTTAGACTGATTGCCGACAGAGGAAGTTTAACCTCATGTATCCACATTTCTATATATTCAGAGAAGTCCACACTCTGCTGCTGATATAGCTTTACATTTTCAGCCATAGATTTATCTATCTCATACAGCACTTCTTCCAGGAGGCGTCCCTCTAAGAACTCAGCCTTTTCCATGGTCTCAAGAATAAGATAGGCCTTATCCAGCTTGGTTACACTATCGGATAATCTTTTATAAAATCCCTTCTTCCTGTTATAGTCATAGATATATGCTGATACCCAAGACACCAGAAAAAGACCGATTATAAGCGTGCTTGCAACCGAATTGACCTTAAATATAGTCAGCAGCCACAGTATTATTACACAAGTGGCTGCTGATATGATTATCTCAACTTTTTTATCGCTTATATAACTTCGCGCTGTCATACCAAGATGTATCCTTGTCCCTTCCTTGTCTCAATCGCATTTTCGATTCCTACATCCGCAAGTTTTCCGCGGAGTCTGCTTATATTTACTGTGAGTGCATTATCATTTAGATACTCACTATTATTCCATAAATCCGTCATCAGATCATCACGGCTGACAATCTGTCCCTTATGATTATAAAGAAATGACATGATAAGCATTTCATTTTTCGAAAGAACCATCTCAGTTCCGTCTCCACTTATTATCATGCCACGTCTAAAATCTATCCTGGCACCTCGATAATCCACCTCTTCCGAACTGCCACCTATTCTTTTAAATATATTACCTATCCTAAGCAGAAGTAATGTCGGATTATACGGTTTTGTGATATAATCGTCCGCGCCGTATCCCATAGATACCAGCTCATCTCTCTCAGCATCGCTGCTTGTTACCATTATCACAGGAACATCCGAAACCTGTCTTACTTCGCGCAGAATATCCTTACCATTCTTAAAGGGAAGATTTATATCAAGGAGTACCATATCTGGAGAAGCCTTTAATATATCTTCTACCGAATTATCAAACTTTTGCATCGTCTCAGCGATATACCCTGACGTATTCAGAAGTATCACTATCTCATCTCTTATGCTTTCATCATCTTCAAGTATTAGTATTCTCTTCATATCACGATGTCCTGTTATTTCCTTAATCTGACATATCAACGTCAAGTGTCGCACATACCTTATACTGTGGATAAAGTTCGCTTAACTCTGCCACAACTTTATCATATATGCTTTTCCTATCTTTGATATCAAAATCTATAATGACATCAAATCTATAACTCTGCTCTACCTCATCAAAGTAGAAGCCATGAACCTCAAGTATCTCCTTATACTTGCCGCAAACTTCTCTAACCTTTGCCTCTATCTTAGCTGACTCGTAATTACTTGTATTTACTGAATAAACCGATACACCAGTTATAATAACCCCCGTCTCCTGGAATACTTTATCGCCAATCTGTCTCTCCAGTTTATCGAGTTCCTTCACCGTCATCGTATCGGGAACTTCAACATGTAGTGAACCAACAAGTCTATCTGGCCCGTAGTTATGAATCACGAGATCATACACTCCAGTAACTTCCTCAAATGAATCAACCACAGTTGACTTCACTTTCTTAGAAAGCTCTGAATCAATTCTCTTACCTAGCAGCTCACTTATAGTATCCATAAGTATATCGTAACCTGCCTTCAGAATTATAACTGAAATGATTACTCCAAGATAACTCTCAAGACTAAGACCTGTAAGCATAAAGATAATAGCAGCTATAAGTGTTGCTGTAGATATAATAGCATCGAAAAATGCATCTGTTCCCGAAGCTATAAGTGAATCGGACTTTACCTTCTCTCCAGTCTTCTTTACATATGTGCCTAAGATCAGTTTAACAAAGATTGCAACTACTACGATCACTATAGTCACTACCGAATAATCCGGAGTCTGAGGATGTATAATCTTCTTAATCGACTCGACTAATGCTGCAAAACCTGCATACAGTACAATAACTGCTATCACCATAGCTGTAAGATATTCATATCTTCCATGTCCCAGAGGATGATCCTTATCAGGTGCTCTCGATGCAAGCTTTGTTCCCACTATCGTAATGATAGATGAAAGTGCGTCACTCAGATTGTTAACAGCATCCAGCACGATTGCAACTGAATGAGATAATAATCCAACTCCTGCTTTAAACCCCGATAGGAACAGGTTTGCGATTATTCCAATAATACTTGTCTGTATAATCTTCTTTTCTCTATCCATATAAACCCCTATTTATTTCTAATAGCCATAAGCCACGCCATAACATGCATAGCCTGCTTGAAGTTTCCTTCAGATATCATCTTCTCTATCTCTTCTGCCGAGTATCTCTCTACATTTAGGAACTCCATGTCATCAAGATTCTGTCCTGACACCTTCTTGCAGTTTCTAGCAACATAGATATATGCCAGATTATCGGCAATAGTTGCATTTGAAGGAATTGTAATGAGGTGCTCCCATTCATCTGACTCATATCCAGTCTCTTCACTAAGTTCTCTCTTTGCAGCAGCTAGTGCATCTTCTGCAGAAGATAGATTTCTATCGCCATACTGTTTGCCATCCTCTCGTTCTATACCGCCTGCTGGGAACTCTGTAGTCACTTCTCTGATACCCTGACGGAACTGTCTTACGCATATAACTTTATCGTCTTCATCGAAGGCTACGATTACTACGTAGTCTCGTCTGCTATATGTATAATATGGTTCAAAGATATTTCCATCCGGAAATCTGAAAGCGGACTTTCTAAAATCGATCCACTCATCCTGAACTATATGTTCCGTACTCACTTCTTCCCATAATAAGTCTTTATCATCTGCCATATTTACGTCTCCATTTCTAATCTTTTTAACTATTCCTCAACTCATTTGATTATATACCAAGTGATTAATTGCCACAACTTAATGTATACACAGGACGCCGAGCAGTCTGACAAAATGCTTTTCTCGACTCAGCTTCCGCACAGTTCGGGTACCCCTAGCGGTCGCTTCGCTCGCTAAGCTCTCACTTCGCATAGCTCGTGAATCGCTAAGCGCCGAGACCCGAAATGGTCTCGTAAAGCATTTTGTCAGCCCTGCTCGGCTGCTTTACTACTAAACATGATAGAGTATATACATAACTTAATAATCGATTATAAAAAAGCACCTACTAATTGTAAGTGCTCCAGACTGTAGACAAAGTCGGTTGCGAACAATCTTTTCGCAACCGATTTATGTTTTTCTTAATAATCTCTCTTTAATTGATACTATATATAGTATCTGGTAATTCTCCATTTTAGAATATATGGTATGCTTTTTCCAAATATTCTAGGTATTATTTTGTGTTTTGACACTTTTTATTGACATTTTGTTGACATGGGCTCTTGTTCATGTATTCTGAATAGATGAAAAAAGCGTCTATGAGTAGAGGTAAGTATTAAACTCATAGACGCCTTAACGCTGTTTACTAGTTCATTTCTATATCCTTAGGACGCGGAATATCCATATACTCAAGAATATAACAAAGATCATTATAATAGTCATCACAATTATCAAACGAAAAACGAATATTTATTACACATAATCCATTTAAGTTAATTATATTTCCAGTTATATAATTTGCCTCTTTTTGATATTCACACATAATAAGATAATCATTATTCTCTTCTATACCTTTATAAAATTTCTCATTATACTTTGAATCATATGTATAATCTTCTTTTTTTATTGTTTTGTAGTATTCATGAATTTTTTCTGATTCAATTAAATATTTGTCTTTTGCAATATCATCTTTACTATATTCTCTTATTTCTACCGCAAAACTTCCTCCTACGTTACTATTATCATCAGGAAAATATGATTCTACATAATAAAACAATTTCGACACTTCATCATGTTTTACTTTATTGAAAGTATCAATTTGTGATTGTTTATAATTCATATATATAGCACATTTACCATCATCATAGTACTCTTTTTTTGTTAATACCGTTGCAAACGGATAAAATAAATCCTTAGGAGGATTTAATTTATCATATTCTTCATTTGTAACCTCTCTTCCGTTACAATCTTCCTCTATAACTCTTATCATTCCTTTCGTGAAGTCTTTTTCTTTTATATGCATATTATATATCAAAATAATCAAACATGATAATATTCCAAAAGCAATTACAACAATGATAAGAGTTTTACTCTTAATCATAGCTGCTCTGGAATTCATTTATCATTGTTACCTTTCTTGTTTCACTATCATATGTAAAAACTTTCCATATTTTGAAGTTAGTACTATTATTCGGAACCTCAAAAATATATGCTGGTTCATCTTTAATACCTGTATATACTTTTACTGTAGCGTTAGAAGTGTTAATTGAAGGGCTTCCCGAATAGTTATGAACATAAAAGTTATATACTCCATCTTCCGGTATATATATAGTAGTCGTTTCCGGTCCATACGAAGTTGTATCGTCTACATCCAATTCAGCCCTTTTCCCCTTGTTGTCTGAATATGTCTTACTTCGATAAAATATATGAAATTTACCATTATCCGACCTTGGACCAAAAAGATGTGAATCTAAATCAAGTGGCTTTTCTCCCCATTCTAGAACAATTCTTAACTGCCCATCATTTAGTTTTTTAGATACTGTAGCATTCTGATTGCTAATTGTAGTATTACCAAGGACTTTAATATTAAAAATATCTGATAAATATCTATCTTTTTTAACTATACCTTCTCTTTCATCCTTAATCTGTATACAATAATTTCCAGCCGGAAGTTTCGCTGTAGTATAGTACCCACTTGAACTAGTTATTACTGTATCTACAATCTCGCCAGTCTTATTATTCAAACCTTTCCTAACATATAATGTAAGACCACCAACTGGTTTTGCTGTTGCTGCATCAACAATTTTGCCTGAAGCATATCCATCTCCTGAATTCATCATGGAGATCATTTCAATAATGCCAACATTAACATGATTCCTTACTCCTACAATTGATACATTTACGGAGAAACCTAAATATCCAGACTTTTCACCTGATAAAACATAGTTTCCTGGTATTATATTAGAAAACGTAAATGTACCATCAGATAACGAATGTGTAGTAAACACATTATTTCCTTTTTTTAGTGTGAGAGTCACTTCATCAAGTCCTTTATTGTTATATAATAAAAGATCTGAATCTGCTTCAACAATTTTTCCTGTTAAAACATTTGTTCCCGTAACTGTTTTATTTTCACTATTGAAGGATGTTGAATCAAATGCCGCTCTAACAATTTCATATTCTTCTGATGTAAATCCTCGCAGGGTAGCAGCCGCAAGAACATTATGCTTAACCCTACTAAAGTCTTTTTCATTTCCACTATATCCTAACAGTAAGCTTGTATACCATAATTTGGTCAATTTCTCCTTGGAAATGCCATTAGAATACATCTTATAGCACGCATTGGATACGATGGTGCTATTATTATGAACATATCCCATATCATTTTCTTGGTTCGGAGTAACATTGGATGGGTCAACAAATGAATACGGAGTTGTTATGTTTCTATCCATCATTATCCAATTGGGATTTGATAAATAAAGCTGTCCCATTATATCAGCATAAGCTTCATTTATAGCACCAGAAATCTTATAATTCGATAGACCAGTTTCATGATATGCCACTCCATGTGTATACTCATGTACCATTATCTCAACATTATTCTTCAAATCCTCAGACATTTCAATAATGTCTTGATTTTTAGAATTCACGTTATGACGCGCAAATTGCCCAAAAAACGCATTATAAAACAATATGGTAGTTCCATTTTTACCATCACATCCCAATCTACCCAAATTGTCTTTATAGTAATTATATGTATCTACAAGGTTCCTATATTCTGTTGCACTACTTTCAATCGCATCATTATCCCAATATGCATTTTCTCCCCAACTTTGCGGTGCACTAAGATCGTCTTCTGATCCCGTCCATGAATAAACATAAATATTTCTAGTTGTGTCTCTAAGATAATATCTATCCTCATCACTATTATAATCAAGATAGTATCCAGACATATCTCCTTTTCCTGAAACAAGCCCACCTTCTCCTAATTGTTCTCTTAATATGCAATTACCTGTATTTGCATCTATTAAGATTCTGTACGAAAATCCATCTTGACTATATATTATTTCATTCCAAACCAAAGCACCTTTATTTTCCGGATATATCCACAATCCCTGCGATTCTATCTCAGTATAATCCTCTTCGATTGCATTGATTGCTTCTCTTTCGGATAGTAAAGGTTCAGTATTTTCAATATTAATATTTTTTTCAAAATCAATATTTACAGTTCTTGTTATGCCATCTAAATCTGTTATCACTGATACTTCCCTATTATATACAGGAATATCATTATATAACTGCCTAAATCTAAAACGAATTACTGAATCATCACTTGATGTCTGAACCCATGCGAGCTCACTTTGGGGATCTTTCATCCCAGAAAGTGACCTAATATGATACAAAGATAATAATGCCTCCCTCGGTGAATCAACAATCATATCCGTCCATATACCAATAAAATAGTCTAAGTTCCCTTCTTCATTAACATGAATATATGGTATATTCTCATACATTCCATCATCATACGAATACAAATATTCAAAATCTTCATAGTCTTCAATATATTTTGTGCTATAATTATCATAGTAGCTTTTCACTACTCTTAAATCAAAATCACGGCTCAATGTTATATCATCTAATGAAACTATGGCTGTTAGTTTTACCCATTCAGAAACATCTTCTGGACGTGATACATTTCCCGTATTATCTATAAAGTCAGTATCAGAACTTGTCCATTCTATATTAACACCATCTATCTCATTAGGTAATGTAATGTTTTTAGTTACAGATTCAGCCGAATCCATTCCTTCATATCCAATTTGGATATTATTAAGTATAGCCTCAAGCATTGCATTTTTGTCTTCAACTACTTCTTCTTTAGGCGAATAATTCATGAGCCTAATATTGATGGGTTCATCAGACGAAGATCCGTTATGTCCATTAAATCCAATTTTAACAGCTTCTCCAGGCATTATGTTTGAATTATAATCTGCATTAATAATTTTGTACTTATTACCTTCATGAGATTCTATATTGGCATTCCAAATAGTATCAATATCTCTATTATATTCAAATTCAATCATCCATCCTTCAATGGGATTATCAGACTCATTGCTTATTTCGATATATCCAGTAAATCCTTCCACCCAGTCATTTTCAACATAATAAAATACACTATAATTTTTTTCTCCAACAGAAGATATTTTGCTTCTAATAATACCATCACTTGGGAAATCTACAAACTGTTGATTCGAGGAAATACCAAATGAAATGCTTTCTCCCGGCTTTATTTTACCGTTCCAGCCCATATTTTTAATGATATATCCATCTTTCAATGTTTCATAAGTTTCGGCATTCCAAATATTTGATATTTTATTTGGTGTAATGAGCTGTAAATACCAGTTATTAATGTCCTTTTCTCCAGTATTAATAATCTGAATCTCCGAATTGTACCCATTATCCCACTGAGAAGTAATTGAATACACCATTTCATAGTCATCATACACATATTTTTTTGATGATTCTTCAATAGCTTGTGCATCAGTTGGTGTTGCGTCTGCCGCCAAAGCTTTTGTAGGATAAATTATTTCTGTAACAATAAAAATAACTAAGATCAATGATAACAATTTGCATTTCTTTAAATTCATATTTTTTCACGCCCCCCCTTTCATATAACTACAAATTTAATTATTCTGTTAGACTTGATCACCTCCACATTTTTCAATTATACTGTATGCTACAATGATTATGATATCTTTTATTCAGCCTTAAATCAATATTTACTTTTTCAAATTACATCTACATGATTAACTCTTGTTTTATAGTCCATTTCCTTTGTATTCCATTCTTCTCTCTCAAGATTTATCACGTTATAGAGAATCACTTCTCCTACTGCAGGTGTAGAAGCAGCCACGGTCATTTTCTTCTTATCTTCTGTAAGCTTTGTCTCGAGATCTGCTTTTTCTTTCTGCCACTCTCTCGGTCTGAAGGTTTTATCATCACCAACTACCTCATCATATTTTGTCTTTGCATCCGAATATGCTTCAAGTTCTTCCTTATGCTCTTTTTTGAACTTTCTCTTCTCCCAGACATTCAGCTTGTCATATTCCATTTTTACATCCCATAACGGCTTGAATTCTTTATAAGCTTTTATCACTTTATCGAGATGCTAAAGCCTTTCCATATCCTTCAACGCAGCACTTTCCAATTTGTCATATTCGGAATCCTGTTTCTTTTTGTAATCTCGTACTTTATCAAACGAATCCCACTCATTTAACATTGCAATCTTCTTTACGGTTTCCGAATTCTGAAGGTCACTTCTATTACTTATTTTCGCAACATACTTTGTTCTAACAATCAGCAGAGCAAGAACACCTTTTTTCTTAAAGGCTTTGTCAAGCATCGCCAGAACTTCATTAGCCTTTACCGATGCAGTAGCCTTAAGTTTTTCAGTTTCAGCAATAACAGCTTGCTTGGCACTCTCCAACATAGACTTCGCATTTTCAATAATCATTCTCTGTTACAATGCCCATCTGTTATAATCTCCAATGTCAGTATGCACTCCGCTTTTCTCTAAAGCATCAGCTTTTACCCCAAGATGTTTTGTAGGTGGAATATCTAACCCCTGCCCCTTAAATGAACGATGCTCCCAATGCTCATCAAGTCCGCTTCTTTCATTGGTTTAAATGATTTTGATATAGAAATGTTTGAAAACATCTATAAGCACAGCTTATATGAATACGATATTGATTTATCAGAATATGAGTGGAATTAAACGGAATAATATTATTTTGTTGACGAAGAAAACGGGAAGTCCCTATTTTAGGGGCTTCCCGTCGTTTTTATACTATAGGAGCTCTTTAATTATTTGACCCTTTTTTCAAATTGCATTTATCACACAGTACCTGCAGATTACTTTCAACAGATTTACCGCCTAGCTTGACTGGGATTATATGGTCTATATGTAAGCCCACCTCATCAGGCATATATTTACCGCATTTTTGGCAGGTATAATTATCTCGAATTTTAATCTTTTCTCTCAAATCTTTCGTCATCAACTTTCGCTGATTGCGAGAATTCCATTTAGAAATAGTAGTTTCATATTCTATCTCTTCAAGTTCATCATCTCTTTCAAGCAGTTCTTTGAGAGAAAGTTTAAGTGAAAAAACAGTATTTTCCACTGTATAAGGATGTCTTTCATAATCTGATTGACGATATCTTGTCTGATCACGTTTAAAATCAAATATGAACATTTTGTAATCATCTTGAGTAATTTCTTTACGTTTTTCCTGATAAAACCCCTTCTTTCGTTTCTTCCAAAGCATGCAATTACTAATATAATCTTCACATTCTTTATCCCATTTTTCTAATTCTTCATCAACTTGTTGCTTTATATCGATACCATGTTTAGGTAGTGCGATAATCCATTCTTCAACATAATCATCAAAATTCGGTTTATGCCTTCCACTTACATCAAATTGAATGATAATATGTGGTCCTTCAAAAGGATCATCATCATATTCCATCAATATCTTCATAATACATGCTGCGACGAAAAACACAACTATAATTATAAAGAATAAAACTTTTGAGTCTATATACATCATTAGTCATAATCCCCTTAAAGAATATATATTTAGTCAACTTGCATCAGTATAATTATATCTCTATTTAATAATAATTCCAAACAGCACTTCACAAAAAAAAGACGGTCATATGACCGTCTTCGTCTATTTATTGGTGAAGTCTCCTGATCTGTCATTTCTCACTCTCCACTAATAGTTTATAGAGCGTTGGTTCGAAACCAAACTCCTGCATAATTGCTTCTACTTCTTCCAGTGCTTTTTTCAACTAAAGGCTCTATATGCTCTTACCAATTAAAATACTCTTCTATAAGATATCACATAACTCTCTTAATTCACATATCTTTAGAACATTTTTATCTAATATAACGTCCCGTCCTTTTCTATCTACTAAGCAAGCATTCATTCCAACTTTAAGTGGGCCATTCACATCATCATCTATCGAATCTCCCACAAATAAACATTCTTCTGCCTTCCAACCTGTAGCTTGCAGTATCTTCTGATAAAACTCTTTTTGCGGCTTATATACCTTAAGATTTTCAGATGTAAAAACACTCGGTATCTCTTCGAGAATAGTGCCCTTCATATTTGAGAGAAGTGGTTCATCATCAGTTGTAGAACCAATAGCCACATTATACTTTCCAAGCAGATACTTTATCGTCTCTTCTGTATCGTCAAACAAGCTTCTATTATACAAAGAATCGAGCATCGGTTTAACGCATACTTCTGCCGAGTTATCGATTCCATATTCCAAAAATAGTTGTTTCAGATCCATAACGAATATATCTCTTTCGCATGCAAACTCCTCAAGAGACTGCATATTCATCTTATGCTTCTTCTTCCACTCAGCATATATTAATTCCGGTAGATCACTAACATTTAGATTCTCAAAGATTTTCCTTGTTGCATCAACTGAACCTGTCCCTGTATAAATGAGTGTTCCGTATACATCAAATATTACATGTTTTATATTCTTATCTATTTTCATTATCGTAAAGCCCTTCTCATATAGATTTACAGAATTCTAAGATTTCCTTCTTTCTTGGTTCCACTTCCTCTTTATATTCGATAGATGTAAGTCCAAGATGTCCCACACTCTCTATCTCTAAATGACCATAGAAATGCTCTACGCTACCGATTATTTTCTCGCATTCTGGCATGCTTGGTCCAGTTCTCAAAGCGATAGTATATCCTTTCTTTCCAGGCTTAATCGTTGCATGTGGTTCATGAGTATTACACCACGGCGTACATCTATCGATGAATGCTTTAAACTGACCTGGTATATCAGCCCAGTATGATGGTGACACAGAAACTATAATATCTGAATCATCATACTCGCTCATAATATTCTCAATGACTGCTGCATCGTTCATAACGCATTTCGCTGTGCTATGACATGAGCGACAGCCTTTACAAAATGCATAGCTATAATCATCTATGCATATACTTTTAACACTGTACCTTTCTGATAACTGTTCCGAAACTATCTTAACTATCTCCGCGGTTGCTCCTGTACGAACAGGGCTACAATTAATTATCAGTGCATTCATACTTTTCTCTCCTTTTCTCTAAACTTTACTTTGTATGCTTATAATTATATAGAAAAACCGGACGACATTGAAGTGTCGTCCGATTAAATATATGAAATGTATATTAAATTCTAATCATTTGTGAAGTCTCCTGATAGATGTCCGATTGCCACTATATTTCCAGTATTGCCATCTATATCTGTATCAGTCGAATCGATGAAATCTTGCATGTTGACGGTCAGTGAATTAACTCCGCCCTTTAGTCTCTCTATAGGATTCTTCAATGCTATAACATATACATCGTAAGTATGTGTACCGCCTTCTGGTGGATATGGACCAACATAATCCGACTCCGGTGCCCATCCTTCTGGAAGCGATGTCTCTGTTATTCCATTTGAGTTCCAGTGCAGGAAATAATGCATGTTTATATCAACCATATAGATTGCATATACTGTAGCTCCTTCAACTGGTTCCCATGTAAGCTCAGGGGATGCATTTGAACCCTTATCTGAATTAGAGATTACATCGTTCCACACTCCATCAGTTATACTGCTGGAGGTGACTTCAAAGCTAGCATACTTACTTACCAGTTCGTCTCCATCATATGGGAGTACTGCACTACTACTTTCCTCAGTAGTTTCTTCCTCTGTTACTTCTTCGGTGGTTGCTTCTGTAGCAGCCTCTGTAGTAACAACTATCTTTTCAGCGACAGATGTCATCTCTTCAGTGCTGGCTTCTGATTCTCCCCCTGCTCCGCATCCTGTTAACGAGAATGCAAATGACAAACAAAGCGACATTGCTAGTAACTTCTTTACCTTCATAAATACCCCTTTACTTCTACATCCTATAACTTCATTTTACAAAGAAAATGTAATATATAAATGTATAAGAATTGTATCTAGGATATTTTTTTCTTACATAGGTATAATTCGTAGTGTGAGGTTATCTGTAGCTGCAAGTCCAGATACATTAAATCCTTTCTCAGCTACCTCATTTGCCTCAACAACTGATTCTTCCTTAGTCCATAGATTCTTTACTTTATACTTAGAAGCATTTACGAAATTATCTGCATCTTTCATCTTGCCACCAATATATTCCCTTATGAGCTCTGGACTGATAGATATCCTATCTTCTCTAAATCCAAGGCTGACATTTATGAAGGACAGTGCCACGCTTCCATCTGAGAGTGGCTTAGCCAGAACATCTACCCTATCATTATCGCGAAGATATGTAGTATCAGGCTTAACACCCTTTGAGGTGAAGATTCTCTTAGCCTGTACTCCAAGCGTATCTTGATTCAGGGCTATTAAATCTGCATTTGTGATTATCTTATATATATCGTCATTCTTCTCAACGCGTCGAAGATCCATTCCAAGCATAAGAGGAGAGTTCAGCATGCACCACATAGTCATATGAGTCTTATTCATAGTATCCGTCATGCCGTTCATTCCTATAACTAACATATCCGGATCATTCCAGCCCTTATCCAGTCCCGCAAACTCATCCATTATGACAGCCTTGTTATACTGTGCTGTTACGCTAGTTGTGTAAGCACCTTCCCAGGAAACCGTACCAGGATTCCCATCGGAACCAACCTGAAATGTTATATCATTCAGAATTCTCCAAGAGTCTCCCACTTTATATCCCCAGTTATGAGGCTGAGTCTTACCCCACTCACATATCGAAAAGAGTATATCTTTCTCAGGAGCGAGTTTTTCAAAACACTCCTGTATCTTTGCGTAGGAAGTGAGAGTATTTTCCTGACGACGGTGATTCATAAGACGGATTACATTCTCGCCCTTACTTAGTTTTATTCTAATAGGTTTATCTGTGCATATTTCTGTATCAACAGAATCTACAAGAAGATCATCATAGTAGTAGTTTGTTCCAACTGCTACCTGAAGCCAGCTTCCTGAGCCCTCTATTGTTCTACATCTCGCATCAACATATAGATCATACTCTGCATCTTCAGATACATTTACATTAAAATGAACCTCACTGCTAAGTTCTGATACAGGCGATGCATCAGGACTTGTACCGTCAAATGTACCGATACCCGTTGCATATCCACTCTCTATATATCCTCTATCGCCTGTGATCACAGCATCAGCTATACTGTATTCAAGAGCTTCATTTCCAGCTTCTACTCCAGCTGAAACTTTAACTAATCTAATGCCCTTGATATCAGGGGCAAATGTATACTTTGCATTCTTTGGACAAGAGAAAGTAGCATTATCCCAGATATTGTAGCAATTATCCACCTTGATATAATCTATCTTCCACTTAATATAATCCTGGCAGTCAATCTCCTCATACCCAACTGTTCCAACTTCAAGACCTGAGCAGAGTCTGTCACCGACATCATTATACATACCATACTTAAGACCTTTGCTATGAATATAGTCAGACATAGCCAAAAAGCCACTAGGAAACTTCTCCGCATCGCTTGCGAGATGTCCCTCCACTCTTTTTGATGCATAGCAGCCATCATCCAGCACAACATATGTATATCCATATTTATCCAGGCCTAGCTCTATCATTTTATCTGCCATAGCTTTTGTGAGTTCTTCATTATTACCACTTCCAAAAGCATTCCAGCTGTTCCAACCCATGGCAGGAAGATGCCCCTTCTTACCGAATAAAACTTCTCCATTCTTAAAGGCATCGAATCTATATTTATCATCCTGTATAGTCACAGGTTTTATCTTGTGTTCGCTCATTTTAAACTAATTCCCCCTTCAGAAAAGTTCTCCATAAAATCTTCTTCATAATACCATGTAATCCTATTAAAAAGAACATAGTTATTCTTACAAATATACCTACATATTGCGGATATTATAGCTAGATAATAAGTATAAAAAAACAGGGGAATTCCCCTGTTTCATTAGTTAGTGAGTATATCCACTCTATTAAGCAGTCATGCGAGTATCCTGACTCATTACGACGATGATTTCATCCATAGTTACTCCGAATACCGTCGCTAGCACCACCAGATTATCAATAGTTGGAAGAGTCATGCCACGTTGCCATTTGTAGATGGCTTGTGGAGTTGCAAATCCAAATATATCTTGCAGATCTGCTACCGAGAGACCTGCTCTTTTACGAAGTACGGTAATATTTCTACCAGTACCAATAGTATCAATCATAGGTATCATTTCCATATTGTCCTCCTATTCCACAAACTCATATCTGTACTTTTCTTCAACTAAGTGTAAAAAAAACGCTTACCTTGTGCATATGACAAGATAAGCGGTTACATATCAAATGTATCTAATTAAGAAGCATTACTAAGACCTTTTAATTCTATGCTTCTCATAAGTATCCAAGGATCCACTCATCTTAAATGCACGCATAAATACTACGTTATTCCCTTCTGATATAGGGCACATAGTACTAATATAGCTGGAGCGCTTAATATTCAGTTTCTTAGTTACATATGCGAACATCTATTTATCCTTTCCAGGGCACGCCTGCCCTAATATTTTATCTCTAGTTACTTCTAAACTACGCGGTCTTCTGCAGGTTTTGCTGAAGCCATATAACAAGATAACACATTTTATATTATTTGTCATTATACTTGCAGTATAATTTTTAAAATCTAATCATTTAACACCTTTACTTGATTTTTAAGAGATTACCAGTTGTTGCATCTATATATACATGAGTATAGTCATCAGGTGTGATAAATATATTATCCTCCTGCGCATCACTCGATGTTGCCGCCCTATCATATACATATAACACTATATCCCATGCAGGACAATACATAGACGACTTTTCATCATAGTAATATATAAGATTATTTCCCAAAGAAGAAATATCATATGAAGCATCTGGATCATCAGGAATATACTCAGCAAAATCATCAGACTTAACTGCTTTTTTTAAAGAATCTACAAGCGTATCCTGATCTACAAGAGAGGCCGGCTCAACTGACTCGACATCAAACATATACATGATATCTACTCCAAAGATTCCCTTACTAGTCACCTCTATAGATCCATAATTAACTGGAGCCTCATTTCTATAAACTTCACTTACTACAGCATATTCGCTAGAACTCCCAATATTATTCGAATAACCATAATTAAGATATAACGCATATCCATCGCAGGTATATGTCACCATATCATCTTTATGTTCTTCCCAATTAAGATATCTATATGGATCAGCTAAAGCACATGAAAATATAGCACCTTCCTGTAGGGCATCTTCCATCAAGTCATCCTGTTCTGATAAAAGCTCGACAGTTCTTGGAAACTGATCAGTACTATGAATCTCTACATTAGCCATAAATGTAGGTTGATAATTCTCTATTGAATGAACATAATCAGAATCTGTAAATACAATCTGTGATATAGAATCAAAAACTGTAGGAGCAACGACCCCAAAATCCTTATTGAATCCAATTAATGGTCTAGCTTTTCTAGTATATGAAGAAAAATCATTTCCTAAGTTACTTTCTGATTCTGATAAACCAAGTTTATCATTCAGAAAATCTACAGCCTGTTTCTTTACCTCATCTTCTTCTAAAGTACATATATTATCAATACACGGGAAGCCATTTTCATCCGTAGAATTACGGTGCATAACCGTCTTTATATTCATATCTGGAAAGTACTCATCTATATTTACAGGTTTAAAGTATATAAATCTAGTATTTTCAACCTTATCGTAAGCAAGTATCAACCCATATCTCATATCATTATACTTGCCCTCATACATATGAATATAGTACTTATCACTATCTACCCATTTGCATTCCTCTTTTTCACCAGGAGATATTATAGAATCAAATTCTATAGTATCATAGTTTATATAACCATAAAAATCCTCAAAAGGATCGCTCGACTGTTCTCTTGGCTCCTTATCAAGTATAGCCTTAATTGTTTTATATTTATATATAAATGGGATATATTCCGAGGTACTACTATTGGATATAGATTCTAGCTTTTTGCCTGTATCCCCGAAAAGAGAATTGACCAAATCTTCATCTTTCTTCTCATCACAAGACACTGCTCTAAGTTTATAAGTACAGAGCTCCTCTGGATTAATGCTGTCATGATAGTCTAAATTTAATGAAAACATGGTATTATCTTCTGTGAAAGTGTCTGCCCATTCCAGTTCTACATCAACCATCGAAGCTTCATTTATTTTCATATAACTATCAGCCGAAGCATCAGACGTAGTAGCACCATCCGGAACTCCGTAATCATCTCCTACCTCTACTTCATTACTGCCACAACCTGTTAACATCAATGTCAAAATCAGTAGTGATGCAAGCCGGCTTTTCTTATTCTTAAAAAACTTATTATACATGTTTCCTCCCATATAGAAAAAAAATTACCCTCTTAGCTTCCACCTAACATACGTTAGATTATCAACAAAAAGCATAATTTCGGCATCTCTTTACTATATGTTATACACTCACCGGCTAGTTTATCAATTAATGAACTCTGATTATCTGTTCATACAGGCATATCTCTTCACTGTTAATCTGCCTGTTCATATGATGGTGTCCAAAAAACCATCTCTTAAATGTAAGCTTTTCTCTTATCTCCTGAAGATAGTTAGTCAGAATATCCTATCAAGCCAATTCTTCTCATATCTTGATTCTCCCTTATAATCCCACACCAAGCCAAAATCACCAAGGATTATCAAATAATCATCCTTGGTCATTTCCTTCTGTTCAAAGAAAGAAGCTGCATTTAATCTTCTGATGTCTCCGTGGGTATCACCCGTCAAGAAAATCATTCTTACTACCGAAACCTTTCAAACTTAATCTAGCTTGTTTTTGCTCTAGAATTAGCTAATGAAGTACTAGAAGCCGTAGGCGCCGCGCAGACTCCTGTAGTCACTTTCTAGCTGGAGCGCTGTAAGCATCTTGGAATTCTCGCCACGTATGATCAGCTGAATCATGCTGTCCGAAGTGGCAACTGTTATATCCAGATTCCTGGAGTTTTCTACCGTGAAGCGAGCGATATACTGGTCGGCTGTTTCAGCTTCCTTGGTATATACAACATGCACTCCAAGATAGTCCATTTTCTCTGTAAAATGACCTCGTACGTTATACGCATCGAAGACAACTATCACTTCCGTTCCCTTCAGAGCTTTATATTCAGACATCATATCTAAAAGCTTGAACCTAGCTCCTTCTAAATCGAGGGACTGTTGTTCCTTTGTAGCTTTTGTATCTGAGATTAACATTTTCAGATCTTGCCATGCATGTATTATGTTGTAGCCATCAACTAGAAGATACTTCTTCTTATCAAGCTTCTTTTTGTCGATATTCTTGGTATACGTCTTGCGAGATGTATCTGCCTTAGCAGAGTCTAGCTGAGCATCACCAGATTCTGACTGTGTGTTGCTAGCTCTCATCTCAGCCTGCACAGTACTCTTACTAAGATACACTCTCTTCGTATGGCGGTTTTCATTTCCAGCATTTGAATGAGTCGCACTTCTTAATATATCATCTATCTCATCGGTACCGAGAGCTCTGTCTCTATTCTCTGCAGATCTATTCTTTTCTGAACGTAGATGTTCTTGTCTCAGTAACTCTGCTTCACGCTGCAAGCGCTGATCATCAGTTTCAGTTTCTATATCAAAGTACTCAGACTCCATCGAATCAAGATGCATCATGGCTTCACACTCAAACCATGGAACATAGTATCCAGCCCCATGATCGATGAAGATACTTCCTGATGGATTATCCTTATCAGTATCAGGATCATAGCCCTTGTCAGCTATCACCTTTTCGGCTATATCCTGAGGCATATCTGAGTAGCCTGCAAACTTTAGTTCTATGGTACCCTGACCAGAAGTATATTCGGTGAGCCTCGTCTGGTAGTCGGCGATACATCTTGCCGGCGCACTGCCCGACATAGTTCCGTCCGCTCCAAGCGTCACAGTGCCTCCCATGTCAGAGATTTCCGTCATAACACGACCAACGCTCTCTGTTGGTAGAGAAATGATAAAATCGTACATAGGTTCAAGAAGTACACTTTGTGTCTTCATAAGCGCCTGTCTTATAGCACGCCTAACCGCCTCACGAAAGTCCTGGCTGTCTGTATGCTTAAGATGTGCCTTTCCTGCAACTAGGGTAAATCTTATATCAGTAAGTGCAGAACCTGTAAGCACCCCCACTGGTAAATAATTCGCAAGGGTTGATAGGATAGTCTTCTGCCAATTAATATCAAGATCACTCACACTGAGATCACTTGCCACCTCTAGTCCAGCACCACGCTTAAGTGGTGTCAGAAGAATCTGTACTTCTGAGTAATGCCGAAGAGGTTCAAAATGTCCATAGCCTATCACAGGATTTGCTATAGTTTCCTTATAGACAAAGCTGCCCTTTGTGAAATCTATAGCAACGTTATATCTTTCTAGAACACGTTCCTTTAGAATCTCCATTTGGAAAGCACCCATCACAGAGATGCTTGCTGTATCTTCACCAGTTATCTCAAGATGAAGTAGGGGATCCTCCGAACATAGTTCCTTTATCTTTGGCAAAAATACACGAAGTGGAACATCCGCAGGAAGGACGAGATCATATCTCAGCACAGGCTGACATATCGGAGTATCATCATCAAACTCCTGGCCTATTCCCATACCTGCAAATGTATTATCTAGTCCTAAGAATGTTACGATATCACCAGCCTCAGCTTCTCCGATACTTTCAAACTTACCGCCGCTGTAACTCCTGATCTGACTAATCTTCTCGCCAGAAAGTCTCTCGTCGTCGATTTCATTTCTAACAGATATACTTCCACCTGTTATCTTAACGTATGAAAGCTTCTGTCCATTCTCGTATCCAATCTTAAAGACCTTTGCCGAAAATGTATCTTTATAAATCACCGTAGGAAGATACTTTGTAATAAGAGAGATAAGTTCATCAACCTTCTCATTCTTAAGAGCTGAACCAAATACCACAGGATGGAAGGAACCATTAGAGATAAGATCTATATAATCCTGATGCTCGAGACTTCCTTCCTCCAGATACTTCTCTATAGTTTCTTCAGAGAGGGAAGCTATCTCCTCTTCCTTTTCCTGAATATCTCCACTTGCTATAAAGCCTTCTCCAAGCTTTTCACTCAGCTCAGAGATTATCTCATCCTTTGAGCGTTCGCACATATCCATCTTATTTACAAAGACAACATATGGAACTTTGTAGTTCTTCAGCATGCTTACCAGACGCTTGGTAGAAGCGGTAACTCCGTCCGGCCCACTCACTAGAAGAAGGGCTAGATCAAGAACCGATAGCACTCTCTCAGCCTCACCGATAAAATCAGCATGTCCAGGTGTATCTATTAGAGTAACTCTTATAGAATCTCCACTATTATTTAGTTTATTATCCTCATCCAGCGTGCAGAGTGCCTGCTTTGAAAGTATTGTAACACCGCGCTTTTTTTCCAGAACTTCCGTATCTAGAAAAGCGTCACCGTTATCTACTCGGCCAGCATTCTTAATCATTCCAAGATTATATAGAATACTCTCGGTAAGTGTTGTCTTTCCTGCATCAACATGTGCGAGGATTCCAAGCGTCAGCTTCTTCATGTTGTAACCTATCTAAAATATCTTTCTCAAATTAATATATATTTTCAAATGCTTCCTACTTCTTGGCCAGATACTCTGTCGCGAACTGAATCTTCGTTGCGTTAAAGCCATCCTCAAGTGGATATATAAAGAATGTATCATCCAACGTCGAAAGTGTGACGCATTGTCCCTTACCCCTATAGTCATACTCTGTATGAATCGATATAGTTGATTTAGGAGCAAAATGAAGCGTCTCCATCTGGTCAGTTCTGTAATTATAATATGTCAGATCAAATCCGTCTTCGGAGTGAACCAGTCTTCCCTCACCACAATCGACGAAGTTAAATGAATTAGGCAGAGCCTCAATCCTTACGCGAGTATCCAGCAGATACTCCCCAGCATCTATCTCTTCATTTACGCGCTGTCTCTCCCAGTCATACCAGTCAGGGATATATAGCGAATCTTCTGAACCCTTCTTATGAAGTGTACCCAGCTCATCCATTTCATACTCAGCTCCGCAGGCTTCACACTTAATCGTTGAACCCTTGGTTATCATCTTGAACTCTGTCTTACAAGAGATACACTGATATAGAGGCATATGAAGTCCCTCTGCCCGGAAATCATCAGCTATTACCATATTATTATCGCGCTGATACTTGTATTCATCATAGTCGAGACCTTCTGTCAGTATCTGATGAATCTCTTCTACACTCTTAGTCTTTGCATCGTCAGCACTGAGGACGCAGGTAACATCCGCATGAAGTCTTACCGACTTTCTCTCCTTCAGATTCCAGATAGGAGAAAGGAGATAATTACCCTGCATATTTACTATTACAACAGGAACCTTTAAGAGTCTTACCAGCTTTGCAACTGATAGAGGAAGTTCCGACGGAGTTCCAACATTTGCATATCTTGCTTCAGGGTATATAACCATGATACCCTTACGCTTTATAAAACGTCTTATATTCTTAATCAGAGCCTGATCATTGATAAACTTTCTCGTTCCAAGACAGCCTACCTGTCTATATATCCACTCGCCGTAATTCTCAAAGCCCTCCAGCTCGGAGATATAATTTGCCCTGTAGGGAGCAAGACAAAGTGGAGTCACATAGAAGTCCGTAAAGGAATGATGAGTACCAAGCACGAGAAATGGAGGCTTCAGACCTTCCATGTTGTGCTTATCAATCTTCAGCTTGTTTCTAGCCGTTAGAACCTTGCATATGAGAAGCATCAGCGGAAAAAGAATCAGGTTCTGTTTGGGAGGCACCTTATCTCTGTCAAAGGGCTTCTTGTCTGGAACCACATAAGCATCCCTTCTTACATAACGTCTGATAGGTGCAAGCTTACATAGAAGGAAATAAAGTATTCCCGTCGCAAGGAATGAGCAGCCAGTTGGTGTAAGAACAAAAAGTGCAGGAACATGAACTATTCCCTTAATTGGATTATAGATAACAAGGGACAGAACGAAGCCGAATACAAGGCACACAAGTCCCACTATATTAAAGCCCTTTGTATAGTCATAGGAGTGATGTCCTTCGAGACCGTAAGCACTCCTTAGATCAATCTTCTGTCTTCTCACAAGGAAGAAGTCAACAACCAGAAGTGCCGCAAGGGGCGCATACACAAGTGCTCCTATGGTAAGAAAGCTTCCAAAATACTCAGTAATCTTTCCCCATACGCATAGAACTGTTACATAAGCTCCAAGTATTAGAACAAGTACTCTGTAAGAAACCTTCGGAAATGTTGACTTAAGCATTACACCGTATATATACGAGCCAACAGCCTGAGTTCCTATATTAGCAAATGCTACTAGAAGCAGCGAGGATAATCCAAGGATTGGAGCAGAAAGAGTTGCAAGCATCATGGTTGGGTCATCTATCATTTCACCAGTCACATGATGCATAGCTATAGCCATGACAGCACCAACTACTACGAAGAAGGAACCTGCAAGTCCCTGTCCCAGAACGCCAGCATAGAAACCGGACTTCTCAGACTTACAAAGTCTTGGAACTTCGGCCATACCTCCAACCAACGTGATAACGAAGGCAAAGTTTGCCTCGATAGATAATATATAATTCGTAGTTTTACTGACATCGCCTGTAAGTTCAGGCTTGTAGTTCCATATGACATCTATAGGAACAGAAGTAAAACCAACGATAACAACTACTACACCAACTAGCAGAAGCAGTGGCACAAGGATTCTCGTAGTCCATGTAATACTACCGATACCTCGATAAGCAATAAATGTACCAAGTACAACACAGGATATACTAAGAAGCAGATGTCCTCCCGGGAAGAGCCCTATACCAAAGAGTCCCAGAAGATTCTCCATCGAATCTGCGAAGAGTTCACAGCATACTGCATACCAAGGGAAATTAACCAGTATGATAAGGATGGTTACAACATTTACACCCTTAAATCCAAAGACACTTCTTAACCATATCCAGATGTCTATTCCATATCTTACAGATAGAATAACCGGAATCTGGTATATAAGAAGCATAAAAAGAGCAGCAAAAAATGCTCCTATGATAAGCTGTTTAAAGTTAACAAGAGTTGCAAGATACGAACCCTGTGTATAACTCCATGTGGCTATACAATATCCCGACAGCACCAGAAGTGCATCGATAAATCCGTATTTTCTCTCCTTAGGAAGAACAGGATAAGTTCCAAAGTATACTTCCTGTTCTATAGCCTTCTCGACTTTATTCATTATACCCATCCCCCTATGATCACCAAAATGAGGCATATAGCCGCAAAAATACCTGCAAGTATATAATCCTTCTTAGTCATAGCCGGGATGCCTGTTCTAATACCTCGATTATCTATATCATCCTTTATGACATTTTCCTCGAGATACTCTATTCTCTTCTCTAATTCTTCATCCTTCTCGTTCATAAGCCCCCCTATCCGAGATAAACATTTTTAACACATATTCTATTATACATATTTTTTAGTATTATAACAAAAAAAGAGCACCGAAGTGCTCTCTTTATTAGTCCTCCTATCGAGGAATAATGATTGATAATGAAAATGTATTATCCTCTTCTCTAGCTTTAAGAGTACCACTATATTTTTCAAGTGTATTCTTCATGTTAATGGTTCCAAAGCCATGAAGATTCTTGTCCTTCTTAGAAGTCTTTCGTCCAACTCCCTTAAAAAGGTTATCCGCAGATACTCCATTTTTTTCTGAGACCATAGAATTATCCAGATTAATATTCAGGAAATGATCTGTCTTCTTAGCAGTAAGTTTAATCCATCTCTTGCTTTCCTCTGAGATTTTCTCACATGCCTCTATGGCATTATCGATAGCATTTGCAAAGATATTGCAGATATCAATTGCCTTCATATCAAGGCCCCCATCTATAGTACCATCTATCTCAAAGCTAATTCCCTTTTCTTCCATAGACATAGCCTTCATACCGACTATACAGTCCAGCATTTCATCACCCGTAACATACTTAGGTGACATACCTCTTACACTTCCAAGAAGTTCATCCAGATGTTCCTCAGCCTCATCCTGCTTTCCTTCACCTAACATAGTGGAAAGAAGCGCTAGGTTATTTGCTATATCATGTCTAAAGGCTCGTGTTTCATTTTGACTTTTCTTATACTGATTAATATACTCTAGCTCAGCTTCAATATATTGCTCTTGAATCTTCAGCTTTTCTTCTGCATTTTTCTTTGAAACAAGAGAAAAGATAATAAATGGTATGACAAGTCCAAAAAGTATAAGCACAAAACCAAATACATATTCCAGTGATCTGACTTCTACTATCTCTTGTACATATGATTCAACCACTGAACTAGGTACTAACGACATAAGTATGATCCAGAATACAAATAGTATCCTATATGGCCAACTTACATATATGAATCTCTGCTTTTTATATAATCCGAAATAAAGTACTAAGAATGCTATAAGGAATGTGGCAGTATATGACAGTATATAGAACACAAAGAATTGGAGATAAATAGTCTGATATTTCCAAGCATTATATACCCTCACTATATCTCCAGATATGAATGCATAAGAATCAACCAATATACATTGAACATAATTTTCTATCAATATAAGTATTACTACCGCTTCAATACTTCTTCGAATCTTCTTTTTTTCATATACTGTACATGCAACACATATCGTGGTAACGATTACCAAGATCATAGCTATGTAGTTTAATACAGTTGATAACTCGCTTCCATAATATTCGCCTGTAGCCGGCTCATTTCCATGTTCTTTTAACTGCTTTATACCAATATATAGATCATATACGATTTCTATAATGCCAACGAATAAATATCCTCCAAAAAAAGGAAGACATTTCTTTGTAAGCTTTGCATTTCTTCCCATAAAACATGTTGCAATAAGTATAACTGTTAATATAGAAAAGATTTCAGCAAAACCTGAAATAAAAGTAATCAAACATTGATATATATATTCCGAATAGAAAAACTCCCTGAAAGTCATAACATACCTCTATCCCTTAAAACTTTCATTAATAAATACATAATTTACTCTATATTCGATGCCCACTCTATCGCATCATCTATATGAGGTCTAAAGTTGTCTCGTCCAACCTTTTCTACGAATCCACTCTTTTCCATAGTCTTCATAGGCTGCTCATTTACATGAGAGAATACCATCTGAACTCCCGCCGCCTCGCATCTATCATATAGCTGTTCCATAGCGTGCATTGCAGAAGCATCAAGCGCAGGAACACCTCTCATACGGAATATGATAACCTTTGTGAAATCCTTGAAATGAACCCCAGCCAGTCTATCTGCATCTCCGAAGAACATAGGTCCTGATATCTCATAGATACGAACATGCTTTGGAATCTCCTTCAGGTCAATACCATCAGGATCCTCTTCAGGATCATAATACTTCCAACCTGATACAACTGATTCATCACTCATTCTCTTCATAAAGAGAACGCAAGCCATGATCATACCAATCTCTATAGCAACAACAAGGTCAAATACAACAGTAAGCACAAATGTAACAACAAGTACTGCTATATCACTCTTTGGAGAAGTCTTGCAGAGATGAACAAATGTTCTCCACTGACACATATTGTAAGCAACCATGAAAAGTATAGCAGCAATAGTTGGCATAGGAATAAGTGCCGCATATGGCATAAGAAGAACTAAAACAAGTATAAGCACTATAGAATGAACCATACCAGCTATAGGTGTTCTACCACCATTTTTAATATTTGCAGCAGTTCTCGCTATAGCTCCAGTTGCAGGGATACCGCCCAGAAGAGCTGAACCTATGTTTCCAGCGCCCTGAGCTATAAGCTCCATATTAGATCTATGATGCGAATTAATCATTCCATCAGCCACAACGCAGGAAAGGAGCGACTCTATAGCCGCTAGGATTGCTATAGTCACTGCATCTGGCGCTACATTTTTAATCATAGCAAGTGAAAAGTCTGGCATAGCAAAAACTGGAAGTTTGTTACTAATTGTATATAAATCACCAATTGTATTGACATTCATTTTAAGGAATCTGACCATTAGAATACCAACAATAACTGCAATGAGTGATCCTGGTATCTTCTCTGAAATATATGGCCATACGATAAGAATAACAAGACATACAGCACCTACAATAAGTGCCTGTACATTAATAGTTGAAATATTTCGTACGATTGCTTCTACTTTCTCCATAGTTTCAATCGTTACTGTACCCTGAGGATATGTTAGCCCCAGAAAATCCTTTATCTGTCCTACAAGGATAGTAACAGCAATACCTGCTGTAAATCCTGTAGTGATAGTATAGGGGATAAATCTGATAAGGGATCCTAGTCTGAGAAATCCCATAACTATAAGAAGTATTCCGGCCATAACAGTTGCAAGAGCAAGACCGCTCATACCGTTCTTCGCTACGATACCTGCAACAATAGTTGCAAATGCAGCTGTAGGTCCAGCTATCTGAACACGGCTTCCTCCTAGAAATGATATAATGAAACCTGCTACTATGGCTGTATATATACCTTGTTCAGGTCCAACACCTGAAGCAAGTGCCAGAGCGATAGATAATGGAAGTGCAATGATTGCAACTATGATACCCGACACTATATCGGTTACCAGCTTCTTTCCATCATAGGTCTTCATTACGCTAAATAGCATAGGTTTAAGCTTATCTTTTTTCATAATAGTACTCTCCCTCTTTTCCCACAACGGACAATACTATATGATTTTTTAAATTATTTGTAAATATTCAGATTAACCAATCCTTTTCACTAAATAAGCCACTTCATTGCTATTTTCTATAGTTGTAGTTCTCTATATTTACTTCGACTTTGATCAAATCATTCTCGGTACTTTTTGTTACCTGGTTGTGAATAATAATCCATTTTATCTTTATACATCATTTCATCTGATTCTTTAAGCATCTCGTCGACATCTCTAGAACCACTCTCACAGAAGCTATATCCTATAGCGCAGTGATACTTCGTCTCAGACACCGTATCCTTAATACGCTTTACCAGCTTCTGAACATCTTCCTCAGATACCTTTCTGCAGACTATAACAAACTCGTCGCCACCCAGCCTGTATACAGAATCCTTCGATGTAGAGACCTTCATAAAGCACCCCGCAAGAGTCTTAAGAGCTATGTCACCAGCCGCATGTCCTTCCAGGTCATTTATGGCTTTCAGTCCATTCATATCAATCGTCACGACAGCATTTAAGTCCTTCGCATCATTGCTCACCGCCGCATAGAAGGACTGACGATTTAAAAGACCCGTAAGCGCATCTTTTTCAGTTAATTGGAGAATTAAAAATACATAATATACAAAGAGTGCTATAGTAATAGTCACACAGAATATCTTGGAATAATCCTTTCCGAGAATAAATGGAAGAATCAGTCCAGACGCGAAGGCGAAACATAAGAATATAACTGGAAAGATTTCCGTTGGACGCTTATTGCTTCTCTTAATCATAAGATACACGAGTAGGAAAGAGTAACCCCCCACCATAATATATGGCAGATAACCTAATAAACCTCTCTTAAGTGTACCATCAGCTTCCAGACTGAATATGATTCCTGTGAATATAGAAATGATATCTAAGACGGTAAGTATAACTGCAGGAATAAATACCGCCCAATGAACATCCTTTGCAAGAGTGTAGATAATAAGCGCTATAACGAGAGGAGTTGTACTATACCGAATAGCCATAATCACCATTCTAATATTATTATATCCACCAATTTCTTGTAGTGAAAACTCTAGATATACAATAAGCGAAAAGATAAATAATCCAAGAATTAGAGCATACATACGAAGTACAGTTCTCTTATCCAGAAAAACAGTTGTTCTAAGCAGTATTGCAAAAGCTACTAGAACTAATACATTTGCCCAGTTTTGTATAATCAATTCTTTAATCATTCTCAGAAGTCCTCTTACCTAGATTTTACGATTAAATATAACGCTTAATCTTGATATAAAGCTTATCTTTCTTGGTATTTCCACCTTCACCATCAAAGATAAACTTGCCTTTTCCTCTAACAGATATCACATCTCCACTCTTTAGAGATTTTGCATTTTCTGTCATCTGCCTTCCCGAAAGAAAGACCTTCCCTTCGGATATTTGACTCACCGCCTGATCTCTTGAGAGCTTATATACCCTCGCTATGATAGCATCGAGTCTGTTACTACTTACTATTATACTCTCTTCCGAAAACTTCGGTGCAATAGTTTCTGGAATATCCTCACACCTAGAAACTCTTACACTCGTATGCTTTACCTTAGTCAGATTATCGATAATATATTCACTGATACTGTCCGCAACAAAGAAGTAACCTTCATTATCTCTAACTATAATATCACCAAGCTTCGTACGTTCTATACCAAGTCCAATAACTGAACCTAGAAAATCACGATGCGCGAGTGTATCTGAAAACTTCTTCTGTATAGGACATATATGCAGCAGAGCTATCGGAAATGATTCATCATAGCCTAAGTTATCTGGCGAACCAAATCTAACTATACATCTTTCACAGCCCTCCGTTCCGCCCGATACAGCTGTTCCAACATATGAAAGATCCTTCTCTATGCTATAAAAGCTAGAAAGCTGCGACATATCCAGGAAATCAGTGAATAGAAATCTATTCTCACTATAAGCTTTCTCTGCGAGTTCATTTATTCTGTTAATTAAATCATTTGTTTCCATATCTTACTTAGATATATTCTCAAGCTCATCCTTACTACGAAGAATGCCTGACAAAATATCTGTATAATCCATATCCTTTCTCGCTCTCAGTAGTTCAGTAATCTCAACAATTGGCTCATATAGAGGAGTAAGTGCAAGATTACCAGTAATACCTTTCAGTGCATGAGCAGCTTCAAATGCAGCGCCAAGGTCACCTGATTCTAAACTATCTTTAAGCAATCCAAAACTTTTTTCAGAAGGAACAGTAGATACAAGTCTCAGATATAAATCTTTATTTCCCATACATCTGCCTAATCCCTCATCAACATTTGCTCCATATTCTCTTAACGCTTCAACACTCAGCATATTCACTCCCCCTAACGTCCAAAAAACTCTGTAAACTCTTCTGGAGGAACAGGCTTTGAAAAGTAATATCCCTGAATAATATCACAGCCCCTTTCCTTCAGCAGTTTCAGCTGATTCTCTGTCTCTACTCCTTCTGCTATAACTGGAACCTGAAGGAACTCCGCTATCTCAAGAACGAGTTCAACCAGCTTCATGCTCTTCTCATCCTTTTCCATATTGCGTACAAACTTCATATCCAGTTTTAATGCATCTATCGGAATAGATGTAATCATATTCAAGGATGAATAACCAGTTCCAAAGTCATCCATCTCTATCATGAAACCTTCAGTTCTAAGCTTCTCGACTATAGAGATCAGTTCTTCAGCATTTTCAGAATATGAAGATTCTGTTATCTCCAGCATGAGCTCATTTGATTCAAGTCCATTTTCACTTAGTAGTCTTACGAAATTATCCCTGAGTCCTGGAAAATATATATCCATTCTTGAAACATTTACCGATACCGGCACTGAGACATTATATTCTTTCTTCCAAACACCTATCTGTCTGGCAACTTCCTCCCAGACATATCTATCTA
>Ga0256405_10000366_pt1 | contig 151012 bp, 124 predicted proteins | sample RumenRJG_02DNA_FD_189096 | JGI IMG/M metagenome (GOLD analysis project Ga0256405, IMG submission 189096) | Bovine rumen microbial communities from Lethbridge, Alberta, Canada - RJG_02 | ecosystem: Host-associated > Mammals > Digestive system > Stomach > Rumen | place: Canada: Alberta... | reverse complement strand
GCCGTAATGCTGGTAGTCTTTCTTATAGTTGTCGAAGTCTGCCCACGAGCCTTTCATCGCCAGGAGCTCGGCCTCGGGTGCAAAGTCGCGTGCCTCCCAATAGCGCCCCAGATCCTTGTTCCAGACGAAGGTGCGCTCCTGGCACTGGCGGAGTTCGTTGACCATCGTCGTGATGTTCTGCCTGAGGATGGCTTTCTTGGCAGGATCCTGACAGCTGGCGAAGGCGAAAGCCATGGCAGACATGTAATGGCCGGAGCCGTGGCCCTTGAGTTTCGTGGTAGGCGAGTCCCAGCCGTCGGCCTCGGGATAGCCCTCGGTGCTGAGACCGTAGGTGTCGCGGTAGTTATAGAGCTGCTGGCGCACGGGGAAGCTGATGAGCTGATCGATGTCGAGGTCGCGGTTCCACGAGAGGCGGTTATCGCCATCGATGCTGACCTGATCCAGCGGCAGCGTCTCGGCCACGGGCGTGTTCGAGGGCACGGGATAAGCCCCCTCCACCACCTTCACCTGCGCGGTGACGGGGTAGCCGTTAGTCGTGGTATTATCGCCGATGATGAAGCCGCGCACCTTATATTCGGTACCCACGGGATTGATGGCGGGATTGGCCTCGGCCATCTCGGTGGCATTCGAGGCATTGAGCCATCTCACCTGCCGGTATTCGCCCTTGCCGTCGGCATATTTCACCCACACCTGATAAGGCAGGCGCGGGGCATTGCCCACGGGGGACTCGACGGTTACGGTCTCAACCGTTACGATGGAACGATACTGTGCCGACAAAGGCAACGGCAACCCCAGAAGCAGGGTTGTGAACAACACACAGAAGAACTGCTTTCTTTGCATAGTTACAGATGTTAATAGTTTCTTTGCAAAAGTATGAAAAAACTGGGATATCACCAAACATTTCACAAAGATTAAACTAATAATTCTCCTTTGGTAGGCTTTTCGTTTGGTTTTTCGCACGATTATTCGTAATTTTGCCGACGATTACGAGATGGCATCACACATGAGAACATTACTGATCGCAGTTTTTTCTGTATTTCAGCTCTTCACGGCTGTGGGGCAACAGCTGGGAGACGTCGTGATACTAGGTGACTCGAACACCTGGATAGGCGGTGATGCGTGTGACAAGCCTGAGGGGTGGAACAAATGGTTCAAGGAAGCCCTGCAGCCCAAGAGTTGCCGCAGCTATGCCCGTAGCGGCGCCACCTGGACAAACACCCCTGAAACCCGCAGGAACACCCGGGAGGACATCGGTGTGCTGGGTAACGACAATGTGGTCTATAATCAGATATGCCGTCTGCAGGAGGCAGTGGACAGCGGTGTGCAGGCCACGCCCCAGCTGATCCTGATTCTGGCAGGCACCAACGATGCATGGTTTCGGAAGGCGCGCCCCCAGGTATTCGCCATGAGTGCTGAGGAAGCCTTTGCGAAGCGCTGCTGCTGTTGCGCAAAGCGCCCTGTCTCGGAGATCGTAACCCTCGCAGCCTCCGTGAGATACGGCTGTGAACTGCTCCGGGCGCAGTATCCCCAGGCACAGATCATCCTGCTGACACCCTTTGAGTCGGTACAGGCAGGCGCTGAACCCATCGCCAAGGCGGGCGATATCATCGCGGCCTGTGGCCAGAAGATGGGGCTCCACGTGATCCGTCTGGATCAGCAGAGCGGTATCCATGCCAAGCAGGAGCAGGCGAAGAAGCACCTCACCACCGACGGTACCCACACCTCTGTGGCGGGTGCCCGGAAAGTAGGCCAATACGTCGCGCAGCAAGTGGCTGCCCGGTTACAACCATAATTCCCCTCTGAAGCGCCATGGTATTCTCGGATCTGTTCTTCCTCTTCGTCTTCCTGCCGGCATTCGCCCTCTGTTATCTGGCAGCCTCATGGCTGGACAGGCGACTGTCGCCAGACGCGGATCACAAGAGCCACACCGCCCAGAACACCGCCCTGGTGCTCTTCTCCCTGATCTTCTATGCCTGGGGCGAACCCGTATATGTGTTCTTGATGCTCTTCTGTGTGCTGGTGAACTACCTGGCAGGACTGGGGATCGCACGACAGACAGGCACTGCCCGGAAATGGGCACTCGCCGCAGGTCTCACGGGCAATATCCTCATCCTGAGCACCTTCAAGTATCTGAGTTTCTTCGCACAACAGCTGACGGCCGTCGGTATCCCCGTGGCAGATCCCAAGATATCGCTCCCCATCGGTATCAGCTTCTATACGTTCCAGTCCATCTCCTATCTGATAGACGTGTATCGGCGAGAGGCCCCTGTGCAGCGGCGCTTCGGCAGTCTGCTGCTCTACATCTCGATGTTCCCGCAGCTGATAGCAGGCCCTATCGTGCGCTATAACACCGTGGCACAGGAGATCCACGACCGCCACGTGACGTCGCGGGATGTAGCCGACGGCATCTACCGTTTCGTGATCGGTCTCGGCAAGAAGGTGATCCTCGCTAATCAGTTGTCGGAGATAGCAGACCAGTTCCTGGCAGGCGGACTGCAGGATCTGACGACGACAGGCGCCTGGGTGGGTATCGTGGCCTTTACCCTGCAGATCTACTTCGACTTCTCGGGCTATTCGGATATGGCCATCGGACTGGGGCGCTGTCTGGGGTTCCACTTCAACGAGAACTTCCGCCACCCCTACTGCTGCAATACCATCACCGACTTCTGGCGGCGCTGGCATATCTCGCTCGGCAGTTTCTTCCGCGACTACGTGTATATCCCCATGGGCGGTAACCGTCGACACCAGGCACTGAACATCCTCGTGGTGTGGTTCCTCACGGGTATGTGGCACGGTGCCTCGTGGAACTTCATCATTTGGGGTGTGTACTTCGGACTGATCGTCACCATCGAGAAATATACCATCCTCCGCGTGCAGCGATACATCCCTGCTCCCTTGCTCCACCTGTATAGTCTCCTGCTGGTGGTCATAGGCTGGGGCATCTTCTACTTCGACGACAGCACAAGGATGCTGCAGTTCTTCGAGACCGCCTTCGCACAGACAGGTGCGCTCCACGACTTCATGACCGTCAGTGCCCTCACGGACAACTGCTGGCTATGGGTGACGTGCGTGCTCTTCTCGATGCCGCTGCGCAGCGGTGCCGGCAACTTGTTGCAGCGATGGACATCTGAAGGCGGCTTCGCACGGGAATCGCTGGTGTTCGTCACCCGTCTCTCGCTCTCCGTCGTACTCCTGGTGCTCAGCGTAGCCCTGCTCGTAGGGGCCACGAACAACGCCTTCATCTATACCCGATTCTAACCCCTCAAACAAAGCAAGATATGAAACGACTCCTCACGATAATCCTCCTCATCGCCACCACCGTCAGTATGATGACGGCACAGACCGTACGCCGCGTGCGCAATGGCATCATCCTCGTAGACTCGGGGAAGACGGTGCGCGCCATCGAACCCTATAAAGGCAATATGGAAAGCGTCGCAGCCTACGCCGGGGTGGTGAACAAATACAAGCGCACGTTCCCCAACGTGAACGTCTACTGCATGGTGATTCCCAATGCCGTGGCCTTCTACTGTCCCGAGACCGCACGCGAATGGACAAACGACGAGCGGCCCTATATCACCCGTATCCTCTCAGGACTCTCTGCCGACGTGAAGGCGGTGGATATCTACGAGACCTTGCAGGCGCATGCCCACGAACCTATCTATTCACGTACAGACCACCACTGGGCACCCCTGGGCGCCTTCTATGCAGCCCAGCATTTCGCCCAGGTGGCCGACGTAGGCTTCATGGATCTCTCTGCCTACGAGCCGCGCGTGATCCACGACTATGTGGGCAGCATGTACACCTTCTCGCGCGACAGGAGCGTGAAGGAGGCCCCGGAGGACTTTGTCTACTACGTGCCGCGCAATACGGCGTTCTCCGCCACACGTATCACCTATCGGAAAGAGACCAAGGCCTTCGGGCGCAAGAAGAAGCGCCGCGCCATCAGCTGGCTCACGGCCAGTGAACCCGAGACCTTCAGTTTCTTCCGCGACTATGAAGACGGCAGCAGTGCAGCCTACTGCACCTTCATGGGCGGAGACACGAACACCACCAGTGTGGTGACACAGACGAAGAACAGCCGCAGGCTGCTGATTCTGAAGGACAGCTACGGCAATGCCCTGCCCTCGAACCTCTTCTCGTCTTTTGAGGAGATCCACGTGGTAGACTGCCGCTACTTCCTGCAGAACATGATCGACTTCGTGAATGCCCACGGCATCACCGACATCCTCTTTGCCAACAACCTCATCCATGCCTCGGCACCGAAGACCACCCAGGCATACGAGCGTTATCTCACCCAGCAATCCACCAACAGACATGAGATTCAGTAAAGCCTATATCCTGCTCTTCGGACTGCTGTTCGCGGCCTTCGCGGTGGTCTTCAACACGTTCCCTCGCAGCACCTACTCCGAGCTGGAGAAACGTGAGCTGGCAGCATTCCCCACCTTTACACCCGAGAAACTCGCCGACGGCTCTTTCACCAATGCCGTCTCCTCGTGGTTCAGCGACAGCGAACCCTTCCGCGACCATTTCATGAGTCTCAGCATGCATATCAAGGATCTGATCCGACTGCAGACGGGCGAGGAGCACATCACCTTCCACGCCAGTACCGATAGTCCCGTCAGTGAGCCGGAACCCGAGGAAGCCCCTGTCATCGCAGAAGAGCCCGAGAAGGCAGACTCCGCCTACAACTACGAGAACCACGTGACAGCCGACGAGAATGCCAAGATTGCCAATGCCGGCATCATCATCGTGGGCAGCGGCGAGAAGGTGCGCGCCCTGATGGCCTTTGGCGGCACCGGCAGAGGATGCACAGGCTATGCCATGGCAGCCAACAAATACAAGGACACCTTCCCCGACGTGAATGTCTACTGTATGGTCATCCCCACGGCGGTGGAATACTACTGTCCCGAGAAAGTGCGCAAGCGTACCAATCCCCAGCGCCCGACCATCGACAACGTGATCCGCCATCTGTCGCCCGACGTGAAACCCGTGGATGTCTATGCCACGCTGGGGGAACATGCCGATGAGGATATCTTCCTGCGTACAGACCACCACTGGGCACCGCTGGGCGCCTACTACGCCGCAGAGAAATTCGCAGAGGTGGCAGGTGTGCCCTTCCGCGACCTCTCAAGTTACGACCGTAAGGTGGTACACGGCTATGTGGGCAGCATGTATGGCTACTCTCAGGACATCTCCGTCAAGAATGCCCCGGAGGATTTCGTCTACTATGTGCCCCGTGATGTGACCTACACCACGACCTACATCAATTACACCATCGATGATGAATACCGCGTGATCGGTATGGGAAAGCCCTACAAGAGCGTGTTCTTCTACCGTTACAAAGACGGCAGCGGCGGGGCTTACTGCACGTTTATGGGCAGTGATACGAAGATTACCTGTGTGCGGACGTCCACGAAGAACGGCCGACGGCTGATGATCCTCAAAGACAGCTTCGGCAATGCCATCCCCGGCTATCTGTTCTACTCCTTTGAGGAGATCCACGTCATCGATTCACGCTACTTTACGAAGAATATGGTGGACTATGTCCATGAGAACCATATCACCGACATTCTCTTTGCCAACAACATCTTCAAGGCCTATTCCCGTCAGACATACGCCAAGTACCTGAGGTTCCTGACGCAGACCAACGGCATCCAGAAGCCCCTCAAGCAACATGCCGACAGCAACGCACAGCACCGCGACAGTATCCCTGTAGCGAAGGCACCAGCGATCTCTGCAGCACCTGCAGACTCTGCGGCTACTCTTTAGACTTCTTCTTGAAGAGATTCAGGAATTTGTTGGACTTCTTCTCCTTGGGCTGGCCGTTGTTCTTTGACTGTTGTTTCTTGTCGTCGGACTTCTTCTTATCGTCGGATTTCTTGAAGAGATCCTTCACCTTGATCTTCACCTTGGGCTTCACCTTGATGTTGCTCATCTTGTCGATATCCGTGAAGGAGAAGTCACATGCCCAATCCAGACCCTTATTCGACTGGCTAATATTACCCTCCACCAGGGCACCATTGCTCTTGATATCTACCAGCAGGTCTCTCACCTTGATCTTCTTGTAACTGCACTCAAAGACGGTAGCCTTCACCACGCCAATAGGCATTTTGCCACCACCATTCTTCTTTCGTACCTGTGCCGTGCGCTTCTTGTCGATATCGACACTGAAGCTCGCCTTCAGTCCCACGTCGCCGATTTCCGGCATCTTCAAGACCTTGCCGAGACGGAAAGAACGTGTAAGAGCATTGCCCGTGATATAATGCGTGTCATCATTATGCGTAAAATCAAAATTCAGACTTCCTGCAGCCGTACCGAGCACACCCTTGAACTCCTCGCGCCGGTATGGGATATGGACGGTGCCTTTGAAGGTGATATCGCCGAGGGAGCTGAGCTGGTTCATCATCAGCTTCTTCACGGCAAACTGGTTGATTATCTCCTCTTTCACCGTACCCTTGGCAGTCAGTTTATTAACGTGGAAGAGGATGTCGAGGTCTTCCTTCTTCTTGAGGTTCTCTATACCGCCTACGGCTTCGAGTGTCAGCCGTTTGTCGGGCGTATGCACCTCGATATCCTTGAAGAAGAGGGTTGAGTCGTTACCACTGAAGAGAACCGACAGTTCCAAGGGCATCTTGAAGTTCTTCAACACCTGTGCAAAGGGGCGCGAGATATCCTGCAAGAGCGTCTTGCCATGAATGAGCGATGTCTGGAAAGAGAACTTACGGCCTTGTTTCTTGCTAGGCAAAACCACGTAGGCAGAATCGAAGTTGAGAATGGTGTTCTCATGCTGCAGCACAATGTCGCGCAGATGGGCATTCTGCTTCGTGGCGCCCACCGTGAAGTGGAAGTCCTTCACATTGAAGCCCGTCAGCGTATCCTTCGCCACAAAGCTTTTCATCACCGCGTGCAAGGTATCCTTCGCCAGATAGTCGATCACCAGGTTCAAATCGGCGATGACATCCAGATGTCCCACGTCGAACCATCCGCGCTTGGGCTTGTTCGTGTTCTTGCGCGGCTTATGGTTATCGGTTTTGAACTGCAGGCCACCGATTTCCAAGTCATGCTTCCCGTCATCCTCCTTATAGTCGATTTTCCCGATGCGGAACGAGGCTGTCTGCGGACCTTTCTTTGTCTTCATTTCCCACTGGCCTTGCAGCGATTTCAGCTTTCCCTTAGCGCCAAACCAGCCATTGTCGTACTCCACCTCGCCGAGTGTCACCTTATTATCATTATACTGCAAATCGACGGCTGCCAACTTCGCATATTTGATATCAAGCGTAAAGGGCTCCTTCTTCTTATTCTCCTTCTGGTCTTCATCTTCCTGCTCCTTCTTCTTAGGCTTGTCTTTCTTAAAGGCATCTATGACAAACTGATAGTTGGCTGGTCCGTCCTCGGGTTTATAGAGCCGTGCCCTCACACCCTCGATTTCGGCTTTGGAAATGACGAGCGTGTTCGCCAGCAGTTTCATCACGTCTATATCCAGCGACAGCTTGTCAAGGGCCAGCATCTTCCTGTGCTGCAGATCCTCTACCTCAAGGCCTTTGAGATTGACGTCCTGATTGAACACGTTGATGCTCGCCTCGTCGATCTTCACCTTCGTCTGCAACTTCTCCTCCAGTTTCTCGGTGGCGATGCCCAGCAGCTTGTCCTGGACTGCTTGTGTATTTAGCAATATGGCAGCAACGACCAATAATAAAAGGATGAACCCGATGATTCCTCCGATGACTTTCAGGGTGATGGACACGCTCTTATTCACGATAAAAATAGTTTTTAGTGTATATTCAGATTGCAAAAATAACGGTTTTATGGCAAATCTCCAAATTTTTGGCGCTCAATCTCGCAGAAAAAGTGTACCTTTGCAACCGTGATGGAAGAAAAAGACTGCGTCAGACTGCTTGAAGAGCATGATATCAAGCCCACCGCCAACAGGATTGTCGTGGTGAGAGCCCTCTGTGCCTCCATGCTGCCACAGTCGCTGGCAGAGCTGGAGCATAAGATTGCGACCATCGACAAGTCGAACATCTTCCGTGCCCTCACCCTCTTCCGTGAGCATCATCTGGTGCATGCCATCGAAGGCAGCAGCGACGGCACGAGATACGAACTCTGCCACAGTCACGACAAGGAGCACGACGACGACCAGCATCCCCACTTCTATTGTGAGGTGTGCCAGCAGACCTATTGCCTCGATTATGCAGAGATGCCCGACATCCAGTTGCCCGAAGGCTTCAAGGCCCATTCCTCGAACCTGATGATTAAGGGCACCTGCCCCCACTGTAAGAAATGATTGATTTCAACAATATCCGCGTCATTGCCTTCGATGCCGACGACACCCTCTGGGACTGCCAGAGCCACTTCGAAGCCGTAGAGAACCATCTCTACCGCCTGATTGCGCCTTTCTGCGACGTGCCTGCCCAGGAACTCTTCAAGACAGAATCCGGCAACATGGCCGATCTGGGCTACGGCTGCAAGGCCTTTACGATATCCGTCATAGAGACGGCCCTTCGCGTGGCAGGCGATCATCTCTCTGCTGCAGAGCTGGCAGAACTGCTCAGCCACAGCAAGTCGCTCCTTCACCTCCCCGCCACCCCATTGCCGGAAGTGGTGGAGACGCTAGAGCGTCTGCAGGCCTGGCCTTATCAGCTTGTGGTCTTCACCAAGGGTGAACTTCAGGATCAGGAGAACAAGCTGAAGCGCAGCGGACTCGGGAAATACTTCTCGCATGTGGAGATCACCTCCGACAAGACCGAAGTGGAGTTCCAGCAGCTCTGCGCGCATCTGGGCATCCTGCCTTCACAGCTGCTCATGGTGGGCAACTCCCTGAGGAGCGACATCGCCCCTGCGCTCACCATCGGTGCCTCGGCCATCCATATCCCCTTCCACGTCACCTGGCAGCTGGAGCACTTCGAGGACATCGAGCACGAGCGACTCGTCAAGATCACCCATTTCCACGAGATTATCGACACACTGAATACGAAACAATAAACACGCCACAAACAATGAAATACATCTTTGAGACCCGCATGGAAGTGCGCGACTACGAATGCGACATCGAGGGTATCGTCAACAATGCCAACTACCTGCATTACGCAGAGCATACCCGCCACCTGTTCCTCCGTAGCCTGGGAGTCAGTTTTGCCGCCCTCCATGAGCAGGGCATCGATGCCGTTGTCCACAGCATGAAACTGCAGTATAAGGTACCCCTGCGCTGCGACGACGAGTTTATCTCACGTCTGAACCTCAAGAAAGACGGCATCAAGTATCTCTTCTATCAGGACATCTACCGTGCCAGCGACGAGCAGCTCTGCTTCCGCGCCACGGTTGAACTTGTATGCCTCATCAACGGTCGTCTGGGCAACAGCCCAGAATATGATGAGGCTTTCAAGGACTTCATCTGATCCAGCGCTACTTGTAATTCTTCACCCGCTCGTCTTTGATCACGCCCTGCCAGTTCAGGCCGAAGGCAAAGTCATAGGTATTCCCGTCGGCATCCTGGTAGCAGCGCATATCGCGCGGCACATCCTCATTCTGCTCCTCTACGGTCTTCATGTCGGCAGGCATCTGCATCGGCAGCAGGGCCGAGGGCTCGTTCTTGCCGCTGATGATGTCGAGCAGCGCCTGGTGCTGCACGTTGAAGGATACGAGGATGGCATCAGCCTTCGGCTCTATCTCGCTCAGCACCACGGGGCGCCCCGTCTCCAGGATCACGATGACGGGTTTCTCGCCCATCGCCCGCTTCGTCTCGCTCACCATCAGCATATCGTCGCGGTTGTAGGCCTTCACCGTCTTGCCTTTGTAGCTGCGGTTCGTGAATTTCTCCATCGGGTCACCGCCGGCGATGCTGACGCTACGGGCATCCACCGCCTTGTAGTCATCATACTGCAGACTGTAGGGCACATAGCCGTTGCCGCCCCGTTTCACGTCTGCCGCACTATAGCCGAAGCCCGTGCTGGGTTCTTCTATCAGACAGATGGCGAAATCAGCCTGCTCCGGCTGTTCTACGACCTCGTAATACTTCCTGACGAGTGCCAGGTCTATCGGCTCCACCGTCTTCTCCTCAGAGATGCCGCCCCATAAGCCCGGGATGGCAGGGAAATGGCGCTTGGGCACATATACCTTGTATCTTTTATCCATGGGGAGCGTCTTGTTATCATGATTCTTCAGCATGACGACCGACTTCAGCTGCGCCTCATAGCCTTCCTGCATGAACTGTGGATTGCCCACAATCTTCTCCGAGGCCTCGGGGTCGAGATAAGGATGCTCGAAGAGCCCTACACGGAACACATTGAGCAATAGTCTGCGCGCCGACTGCTCGAAGCGCTGGCGGGCACTCTTCTCCCCTTGCGCCTTCGCCCACATGTCGTAAGCCGCCAGCACCGGACCTATCTCATTGTTGCCCCCATACTGGTCTACGCCCGCCTGCAGGATCTTGTAGTGGCGCTCTGCCTCCGTCAGCGACTCCACGCCCCAAGGCTTGCCGCCCATCGGACTGTCGAGCACTTTCATATCCTTCGTGATGCCCCAGTCTGTGCAGACGACGCCCTCAAACTTAGCCTCCTCGCGCAATTGCTTCTGGATGAGCCACTGGCTGTAACTGCCACCCACGTTCTCACCCGACGGATCCTGGTTCCACAGGATGCTGTAGATAGGCATCACGGCCGAAGCCATCTCTGTACCACCCTCCAACTTGAAGGCACCGTCGATGAACGACAGCTTGTGCTCTGCCAGATTGTTGCCGGGATAGACGGCATACTTGCCCGATGCAAAGTGAGAGTCGCGGCCGCCTTCCTGCGCTCCATAGCCATACCAGTGTTTCACCATCGCATTGACGCTTCTCATCCCCCATCCGCGCGTATCCGGCGTTGTCTGGAAGGCATCGCAATAAGCCCTTGCCATCTCTGTGGCCAGCAGCGGGTCTTCGCCAAAGGTGCCGCTAAAGCGCGTCCACCGTGGATCCGTGGCGATATCCACCTGAGGCGACAAGGCGGTGGCAATGCCCAGCGCCCGGTACTCCTCAGAGGCAATCTCGCCGAAGCGGTACATCAGCTGGGGATCGAAGGTAGCCGCCAGTCCGAGCGAGGTAGGCCATTGTGAGATATGTCCGCCTGCACCGGCATTATATTCCGTCGTCGCCTTCGCCTCGTGTCGCGGGTCAGAGCTGGTGTTGGCAGGGATACCATGATCCAGCCCCTCGATGAAGGCCTGCATCCGGTTGTTCCACTGGGCAGCTGTCCGCGGACTCTCCACGCTCGTGATCAGCACAGCCCGCAGATGATCCTTGCTGAGGAATTGCTTCTGGTCTTCAGTCAGTTCGGCAGAGGGCACGGCCTGATGGCTGCTGTAGAGCATCAGCCCCGCAATCTCCTCTTTCGACAGTTTCGAAGCCAGATCGGCAGCACGCTCCTGAGGCGTGAGCCGCCAGTCCTCGTAGGCATCCAGCGAGTCATTGCGGTTCAGATCCTTGAACGCATAGCCATCCTCCGTCAGCAGCTTCACGCCCGACTGCGGCGAATAGCTCAGTGTCGGCCCCTCCTTCTGCGTCACCAGCATAAACGAATCCACTTGCTGCTCCGACCATTTCTGTCCGTTGCACGCCATCAGGCCTATCAGCATCCCGCCTACGACCACCACATTACTTACTCTTGACTTCCTATTCATAGTTATTGGGCATCTTGATTTTGTTTTCGTTGGCAAAGTTACGAAATTATCTCCATTTCCATCACACTTTTGATAAAAATTTTGATTAGTGCCTGAATATTAAAAGGGTTCGCAGTATCAATCTGCGAGCCCCAATTGTTTAGAGTATAATCGGCCCATGCCCCAGGCACGAAGTCGTCGTAATCGCCGTCAAAAATGCCGTGAGCGCAGCTACTACTACCTTCACTGCAATCTCAACAATACGCTTTTTCATTTCCTTATCAAATCTGTAATTCTGCGCTTTCGCTTCTCACTGTGCTCTCGCCTCCGCCGCATCGCCTCTCGATGGGGTCTGGCACTGACGTAAAGTCGCAAGCGACTTTCTCGTCAGGTCCTGACCCTAGCGAGAGGCCCCGCCGCAATCACCGCCGCAATGCTCCAGCGGAAGCCCCCCGCCTCAAATTAAGGGTTCTGCGCCTTCTGCTCCGCGATCCAGTCCTCCAGCGGCGTCACCTTCTTGATGTACTGCTTCTTGGTGGGATCAGACTCCTCCGGCGTGAGGTCTACCTTCTCCTCCACACCGTAAGTCGCCAGCGAACACATATCCTTGAAGGCTACGGACGTGATCTTGTCCTCAGCGCTTCCCTCGGGCTTGAAGCGGATGTGCACGCCCTTCACGTAGGTGTTCGCGTTCCACTTACCCTCCAGCAGGGCAGCCCTGGTGATGCCCTCCTTGGTGCTCTCCACGGTGGGCACGAAGGTGCCGAGTCCGTCGATCTTGATGGGGTTACCCTGCGAGAGCAGCTCGCTGATACAGCTTGACATCTTCATGAGCACGCCCTGGATGATGTCGCGGCCGTAGATCGAGTTGTGCTCCGCCATGTGGTTGCACAGGCCGCGCAGCGAGATCGTCTGCTTCTCTACTGCCTTCGGGTAGTACTTGCCGTACCCCGGATTGTTGGCGTTGGTGTTCTTACGAATGTTGATTTCGAATTGTGGATTTTTTACTGCCATAGGCTTTTCCTTTCTTTTAAATTTTTTTGGTTTGAGTTTTGTTGTTGCGACAATCTACATCGGTCTGCCGCTTCCCGCCTTTTTGTCTTCCGGATAGACAGTGCAAGTGAAGTGCAAGGTGAGCGCGGAAGCAAGCTCTGCTTGGCCTTCGCCGAGCCGCAGCCTTCACTCGTACTCGCAACTTTTTGTTTGCGAGTACAAATTTACCACTATTTTTTGACGAAAATCGAGTTGTTCCGAATTATTCAAGATAATTCCGAGTTATTCTCAAAATTTTTTCGTAACTTTGCATGCGAATTAGGATTCGCATGCGAGTCTTGGCTGCACCTCGGCAAAAAGCGAGCTTTCTGCACTCGGTTTGCACAAGCCTTGCAATCTAGGAAAATCAACTAAAAATCAACTAATATGGACATCAAACCACGTACTTTCGGGCGCTCTGAACTCGCCCAATGTTATTTCCCGAAGCTGAAGCCCATGACAGCCTGGGAAAAGTTGAAACTATGGCTGGATCTCAATCCCCGCCTGAAGCATCTCGCTGAACTCACTCGGCGCACGTTCACGCCCGCCGAAGTCCAACTGATCTACTCTGAACTCGGGGAGCCATAGTGCTCCCCGAGTTTGTCGGTAAGAAACTATGCGTCCAAATAAAAGAAGCGGATAGTTTCTCGGTAAGAAACTTATAAATATGAAGAGTAAACAATATCCGTACGAAGTCTACGTTATTAGGAAAAGAGTCAACCTCTCCAGTGAAAGTAGTCAACTGTTCTCAGAGAGAAGAGTCAACCAAATCCGTATGGGTAGACAAATGTTAAATTACAAGGCCTAAAAAGAGTCAACCATATTCAGGAAAAGACAGTATGAGAACGCTGTTCAACATTTCAACAATTCAACAATTGGTGTTTTCGAAAGGTGCAAAAAATCAACAAAGAAAATTTTAATTATATTATATATTATATATATATAATATATAATATAATTAATATATATTTGACTTTAATTGTTGTACTTTTCAACTTTCAAATTGTTGAAATGTTGAAATGTTGAATTGTTGTATATTTGCAGCGGCGAGCCACAATATGAATGACTTAAAACATTACAATATGAAGAGAACAGAGCAAAACAACGACAAGGGCAACAGCCTGTCAACGAAGTGGGTTTATGTAATCATTGCAGCCATGGTTCTAGGCTTTGGCGCCTACGGGTACTTCAAGGTAAAACAGTGGGTGCGCTACTACGCCATTGAGCAATACGAGAAGCCCATTACCGACTACACCATCGCAAAGGTGTATGCGGATGACCACAAGCCCCAAAGGCACAGAGGCAATAGCGATGACGATGAGGAAGAAAAGACGCCCGACTACTACATGGAGGTGTCGTATCAAGGGAAAGACTACAAACTGGAAATCGAAGAAAATACCTATCTGAGAATCAACAACTCCGAAAAAGTAACCCTGTACTACGACAAAGAGGGCGACGAGGTGTTCGTGGCGGGCACAGGAGGCTCAAACCTCTTAGTCACCATTCTGATAGGCATCGTAGTCATCATCGTCATCTTCTTCCTGCTCATCCGACTGCTCATCAAATCCCTGAAAAAGAAAAGCCGGGCTAAACCCAATTAATCGCAAACAAGATGGTTACTTGGGTCAATTTCTATGTTATTGCCTTTTTTTATTATTTTTGGGGTTTTACTTGGCAGTTCCAACTATTTGTGCTATCTTTGCAACGAGAAGTATAACCCCAAACAATTATCAATATGGAAACAACATTAGTATTACTGAAACCCAGCTGCGTACAGAGACAGCTGATTGGAGAGGTCGTGAACCGTTTTGAGCGTCGCGGACTCCGTATCTCAGGTATGAAAATGATGCAGCTCAGCGATGAGATCCTGCGCGAGCACTATGCGCATCTTGTAGACAAACCTTTCTTCCCCGGACTATGCGCTTCGATGCAGGCTTCGCCCGTGGTGGCCATGGCCATCTCTGGTGTGGAGGCCGTGCAGGTGGTGCGCACGATGGCTGGCGTTACCAATGGCCGTCAGGCTGCTCCCGGCACCATCCGCGGTGACTACTCCGTGAGCAACCAGCAGAATATCGTCCACGCTTCAGACTCGGTGGAGAATGCGGCTATCGAGGTGGCCCGCTTCTTCAAGCCCGAGGAGATTTTCGACTATCAGAGCGGTGCCTTCGCCTATGTGTATGGTGAGGGAGAGTGCAAGTAACGGCATGAATGGACTAAGGAAGCTGCTCCTGACGTGCTGGGTGCTGCTGGCAGCCCTGGCGCTTCAGGCGCAGATTGTGAATCCCGTACACTTCACGTCGGAACTGAAGACGGGTGAGGGTGACGAGGCGGAGATCGTGTTCCACGCCAAGATCGACGCTGGCTGGCATGTCTATTCGACAGATCTCGGGAGCGGCGGTCCTACGGAGGCTACGTTCAACGTGGTGAAGATGGACGGTGCCGAGCCCGTGGGCAAGCTGACGCCGAGGGGGAATGTGATCAAGAAGATGGACAAGCTCTTCGACATGGAGTTGAAATACTTCGAGAACGAGGCTACCTTCGTCCAGAAAATCCGCTTCACGAAGCCTGACTATGACATCGACTGTTATCTGGAGTATGGTGCCTGCAGCGATGCCAGCTGTCTGCCGCCTTCGGAGGTGGCACTGAAGCAGCAGGGCAAGCGGCCTGTAGCCAGTGCGGCGAATGCTGCCTGCACAAAGTCTGAGGACAAGGCCAAGACGGCTCCTGCGGCTGTAGACAATCCGACGGCTGAAGAGACAGCGGCTCCCGTGGCCAAGATCGATACGGCCAAGGTGGATTCTGTCGTTACGGACAGTCGTGCGGTGGCCGACGACCTGTGGACGCCTGTTACCGATGAGCTGCGCGCCCTTGGTTCAGGCGAGGATCTGGCCAAGCAGTCGTTGCTGTGGCTGCTGCTCATGGGTTTTGTGGCTGGTCTGCTGGCTGTCTGCATGCCCTGCATCTGGCCTATCATCCCGATGACCGTCAGTTTCTTCCTGAAACGTTCGAAGGACGATAAGAAGAAAGGTATCCGCGACGCGTTCACCTACGGCATCTCCATCATCGTCATCTACCTCGGTCTTGGTCTGCTCGTAACGGCACTCTTCGGCAGTGATACGCTGAATGCGATGTCGACGAATGCCGTATTCAACGTGTTCCTCTTCGTGCTGCTCGTGGTGTTTGCCCTGAGTTTCTTCGGCTGGTTTGAGATCACGCTGCCCGAGGGATGGGCAAACGCGGTAGACACGAAGGCTTCGGAGACCAGCGGACTGATCAGCATCTTCCTGATGGCCTTCACGCTGGTGCTGGTATCCTTCTCGTGCACGGGTCCTATCATCGGCATGCTGCTCGTGCAGACCACGACGACCGGCAATTGGCTGGCGCCTGCCGTGGGTATGCTGGGCTTTGCCTTGGCCCTGGCGCTGCCGTTCACGCTCTTTGCGATGTTCCCCTCGTGGCTGAAGTCGGCTCCGAAGTCGGGTTCATGGATGACGACGCTGAAGGTGGTGCTCGGCTTCATCGAGCTGGCCTTCTCGCTAAAGTTCCTCTCCGTAGCCGATCTGGCATACGGCTGGCATATCCTCGACCGCGAGGTGTTCCTGTCGCTGTGGATTGTCATCTTCGCCCTCTTGGGTGCCTACCTCTGCGGATGGCTGAAGTTCCAGGCAGATGAAATCGGCGGCGAAATGAACAAGCCGATGCCCGTGGTGTGCATCATGGGTGGACTGGTGTCGCTGGCCTTCGCCGTCTATATGGTGCCAGGGCTTTGGGGCGCTCCTTGCAAGGCCGTCAGTGCCTTTGCACCACCGATGAGTACGCAGGACTTCAACCTCAACCCCAAAGTGGTGGAGGCGGAGTATCAAGACTATGAATCGGGCATGGCTGTTGCCAGAGCCCAGGGAAAGCCTGTCTTCATCGACTTTACCGGCTATGGCTGTGTGAACTGTCGTAAGATGGAGGCTGCCGTATGGTCGGATGCCCGTGTGGCTGACAAGCTGAAGAACGACTACGTGCTTATCTCGCTCTATGTGGATGACAAGACTCCCCTGAAGGAGCCTTTCGAGATAACGGACGAAGCGGGGAACAAGAAGACGCTGCGCACCGTCGGTGCCAAGTGGAGCTATCTGCAGAGCCATAAGTTCGGCGCCAACGCCCAGCCCTTCTACGTAGCCCTTGATCCCGTTACCGGCAAACCGCTTACCGGCAGTCGCGGATTCAACGAAGACGTCGCTGCCTACATGGATTTCCTCAACCAAGGACTGAGGAACTATGAACAGCAGTAATCACAAAAAGAAAGAGGCCGTGCCTCACGACAGGGTCTCTTTCACAAACCTATATAATAATACACGTATGTAAAGCGTCGCAGAGAGCCAATGGCAACGGCTCCTGAACAACTCTTGATACCATAAAAACCTGTCTTTCGCCGCCTGCCCTTACATCGAGGACGATTGGCATTCTTACCATTAAAGGCTGGTCTTCTGACTACGCTCCACTCCGAAGTGCCTTCTCACCCTTGCGGGCAATGGCTTTCTGCTTCAGAGCCATACGGGAGCTCACAGCTGCGGGACAGTAGGAGACTTGCACTCCATTCCCAATTAATCGCGGTTAAGCGAACCTCTATGGGACAATCCTACCGGATGTCGGGTGCAAAGATACGAACAAATCCTGAAACCACCAAATTTTTTGGACACAAAAAAACACGGAGCGTCATCACAACGCCCCGTGTCCAAGAGAGATACTAACTTTATTAATTCCTATATGCGGGATTCTGATATGCTTCCTTCTCCTCTGGCGTCATCTCCAAAGCATCAATCTGTCCCTGAGGAATCGGACGCAGATAGTGATCAGCAGGGATAGTACGGGTAAAGGTCTGCAATTCTGCATCAATTTGTTCCTTACCAGCAATCTTGTAGGTTTTTGCACGTTCACCCCATGTCTGGGTACGAACGAGGTCGAACCAACGGTATCCCTCACCCCAGAACTCACGGCTACGCTCATCGAGGATGTAGTCAATCGTGATTGTTGCTGGAGTAGCAGCAAGCATGGCATCAGTATTATCAACAGATACCGCCTTCTTGTCGTTCATCACGTAGGTCTGCTTAGCGGCACGGGCACGGAGTATATTCACCCACTCACGGGCCTGGGCATTATTACCGAGCTTCACAGCGGCCTCAGCACCGAGGAGATAGAACTCAGAGAACTTAGCAATGTTCCAAGGACGGGGGTTACCGCCATTAACCTTAGAACCTAAACCACCGTTATTATCCGTACGATAGATACCAAGTTTCCAGTTGTTAGGATACTTCTTACGGCTGATATGATTGACGCCGATAACAAAGTCTGAACGTCCCTCCATCTCACCGAGATTAAAGTTTCCACCGTTTGCTTCTGTATATTTAATCTTTGCATCCTCGCTTTCAGGCAGCCAACTTAGGAACACCTCACCCTGATTAATCAGCAAACCATTAGCACCTACAACGCTTGGCTCTGTATTGCCACTCTTGTGCCAGTTACTATAGAAACGCAGGGTAAAGGTTGCATCATAGCGAGAGTCGATAGCCTTAACTGCATCTTCCCAAACGCCACCTTCCATAAAGGCATTAGCCACAGGAGCCATACGTGTCCAAGGACGACCAAGCATCTGATCAGCCTCACGCTGAACAGGAGCGAAACCACCTCCAGAAGGAGTCTTGGCCTGCAACTGGGTGTAGTTCCAAGTCTCAAACCAGCAACCGAAGTTCTCAGGAGAAGCACCGTTACCCCAACCATAACCTGCACCACCGTTACCATACTTCTCATCCTCACTGTGGTCAGCGTAGAGCATGCACTCTGCGTTATGATCGTTGGTAGCAACATTCACATCGTAGAAAGTGGGCTGCAAAGCATAGGGGCCAGGATTGTCGATGGCAGCCTTAGCCATATCGTATGCCTTCTGATAGTAGCTCTGTGCCTGGCTGGCATCACGGCTGCACTCAGGATAGGTAGGAATGTTATTGGGGTTCTCCAACCACCATGCATAGGTCAGATAAGCCTTTGAAAGATACAGGCGAGCCAAGTTCTTGGTAGCAGTGCCAGTTAGACGAGGATTCTCAGGCAGATCAGCCAAAGCCTTCTCCAAATCGGGGAAGATACACTTGGTATAAACCTCAGGAACGGTGTTACGAACAGAAGTACGAACCGTAGAGGTATTGAACTTCAGTTCACCGGCACCTAAATCCAGGGGCACACCACCGAAAGTTTGTACCAACAGGAAATAGTCGAATGCACGGAAGAAATAAGCCTCAGCTAATAGAGAGGCATCCATACCGGCAGCCTCACCATTCTCAATTACACCACTGGCCGTATTGATATTGGCAAATGCATTATCCCACAACATACCAGCATCACAAACTGTCGATGTGATGGCACCCATGCCAGTCTCATCGAGCGATAGAAAATTCTGTCCATAACCCGACTCTGCATAGGTATATTCATCAGTACCTGTCTCACAGCTGTTCAGGTAGTAACCATTGCCATAGAAATAGCGCAGATGAGCATAGAGCGAAGTCAGACCGCCCTCAATACCCGACTTCGTATTGAAGAATGTCGGGTCGAACTGGCTACGAGGCTGCTCATCAAGAATGTCTGAGCAGGAAGTAAATGTTGTGAGACTGCAACATACTAAACCTGTAGCAAGAATGTATTTAATGCTTTTAGTAATCATAACTCTTAATTCTTAATTAATAATACTTTAGAATGTTACGTTGAGACCGAAGATAAAGTTGCGGGTGGCAGGTGTGTTATAACCTACGATTGGCATCCTATGACCTCCATAAGTTACAGCCATATTTCCACCATCGTTAGAGTAAGTATTGGTCTCAGGATCGAGTCCGCTCTCGTTATTAAACGGAGAGAAGAGCACGAACGGGTTCTGGACGCTTGCATAGAGACGCAGACGGCTAATACCCACATTCTTTATGGCCTTCAGGTTCTCGAAGTTGTAACCGAGGGTAATGGTACGAATCTTCAGGTAACCAGCATTGAAATAACCCATTGTAGAACCATACTTGGCATTATCGGTATCACCTGCGCCAGCAGGTTTCGGATACTTAGCACCAGTATTTTCCTCTGTCCAGTAATCTACATCAAGCTGACCACGACGACCTGTCAGCATATTCAGGTAACCATTAGAAGAGTGGATAGCAGAAATCAGCTTACCACCAATCTGGAAGGCACCAATCACAGTCAGGTCGAAGCCCTTATAGCCAACAGTTGTATTGAAACCACCAACGAGGTCTGGCTCCATGCTGATAATCTGACGGTCATCAGGACCTATTTTGCGTGTTGGCATTCCATTGGCATCGTAGTCGCCAGTATACTTAACCTTGATCATACCCAGATTACCACCTGGCTCAAGGATATCAAAGTTGGTCTGACCGTCAGGACCAGTCACAATGTCACTCTGGTTCCACAAGCCGATTTTCTCATAATCGTAGATTACGTCGATGGGATAGCCAACGAACCAACGGTTACCTTCATCGCGTTCCTCACCTGAAGCCAGCTCAGTCAGTTTGTTGCGGTTCTGATAGAGGTTGATACCAGCCTCCCAGTTCCAGCCGTTCTTGTTGTCGATGATGATGCCATTCAAAGAGAACTCCCAACCCTTGTTCTGAGTCTTACCGATGTTACCGGTATAGCTGCTTACACCTGATGTAGAAGGCATAGAAACGGCAAGCAGAATGTCATTGGTCTTCTGAATATAGTATTCAAATGATCCAGACAGACGGCCATTGAACAAAGAGAAGTCAAGGCCAAAGTTCCAAGTCTTTGAGAACTCCCAACCCAGTTCGGAGTTAGGCAAAGAATTTACAAAGTAACCTGACCTATAGTCAGAGCCGAAGTTATAATTGCGGATAGCCAGTCCACCGAGAGTAGAATACGGGTTGATAGCCTGGTTAGAGGTCTCACCATAACCTATACGGAGCTTCAGGTTATCGAGCCATGTGAACTTCTCCATGAACTCCTCACGGGCAATGTTCCAACCAGCTGATACAGCGGGATAGGTATGCCACTTATGACCAGGAGCCAGACGAGAAGAAGCATCAGCACGAATGGCTGCAGAAAGCATATACTTATTATCAAAAGAATACATCACACGACCCATCCATGACATCAGACCACTCTTGCTATAGCTATAACCAGACAGGTTTGACTGACCTGTGGCTTTATCGAGTGCATAGTACTGGAAGAAATCAGCAGGAATCTCTTGTGCATAACCACCTGTTGACTCATATCTTGTTTCTTCAGCAGAGTACATAGCTACAACATTCAGGTTGTGCTTCTCTGCGAAAGTGCGATCGTAAGTCAGAATGTTCTCAACTGCATAGTTGTAAGTCTGGTTTTCACCAACACCACCACTGTTGATTGCGTTCTCATCTTTGTTAAGAACACCAGTTCCCGTAAAGTTACCATTCTTTGAGGTACGGATATTCAAACCTACGTTTACACGGTAGCTCAGTCCTTCAATCCAAGGACACTGAACTTCTGCGAACAGCGTGTTGTAAGTTCCAAGACCCTTGGTCTCATTGACCCATAGTTCTTCACCCAGAATCTCAGCATTCTCTCTGATAAGCACAGGTTTATCATCAGTCTGAAGGGCAATATAACGCTTAATTGTACCATCAGCATTGTAAGGACTTGACAACGGGCTCTGGCTGAGTACGCCACCAATATCACTTCTTCCCTTTGTTTTACTAAAGCTCGTATTGGTGCTCAGACCGAAACGGAAGTATTTACCTACCTTCTGATCGAAGTTACCGCGAACACTGATACGGTTGTAACCCTCAGTAGGAATTACAGACTCGTCGTGATAGTAACCGGCACCGAAGCTGTAGCTACCACCATTGGTTCCACCAGCAACGCTGACATCATGGTTATAGCCCACACCTGTCTTATAATACAAATCCTGCCAATCGGTATTAATATTGTCATCTTCATCTGCAGAATTCACATACTTTCCAGCATACTTACGGAACTTGCTGTATGTAGGTCCATCCATCATAGGATACTTATGGAACACCTTCTTGAAGCTTACATAACCATTATAGGTTACCTTTGCAGGAGTACCCTGAGCACCCTTTACAGTAGTGATGATGATCACACCGTTAGCACCACGAGAACCGTAGATGGCGGTGGCAGAGGCATCCTTCAGAATATCCATCGACTTGATGTCGGCGGGGTTGATATCCGAAAGCTGTCCCATGAAGGGGATACCATCGAGCACAATTAGTGGGTCGTTACTTGCACTCAGAGAGCGCTGACCACGGATACGGATCTGCATCTCGGCACCTGGCTTAGAAGAGGTCTGTGTCATCATCACACCAGCGACACGACCCTGCAGGGCCTGAGCAGCGTTGGTGGCTGCCACCTGATTCAGTTTCTCACCACCGATGTTGGCAACGGAACCGGTAACGGCCTCACGGCGCTGTGTACCATAACCGATAACCACCACCTCATTGACAACGTGTCCGTCTTCCTTGAGGTTGACGCGAACGTTATCACCGGCCTTGATTTCCTGTGACTCGTAACCCACATAAGAGATAACGAGTGTTGCTCCCGGTTTCACATTGAGAGAGAAGTTACCTTCGAAGTCGGTAACTGTACCATTAGTGGTACCCTTCTCCATGACCGTGGCACCGATCAGTGGACCCTGGGAGTCTGCCACATGACCAGTTGCCTGCTTCGTTTGCTGAACGGAAGCTACTGATTCGGTAGCTGCCGAGGCCTGCTGTGCACTGATCATGCCGAGAAAGCACAATCCGACACATAGGGCTGTTTTCTTTGCTTTGAAACTCATACGTTTGGTTTTTGATTAGTTAATAATGATTATAATGATTGTATAAAAAAAATCTGCCGCAAAGGTAGGCAGATTTCTTTTAAGTGGGTTTCATAAACGTTTCGTTTCATTGTCTTTTTGTTTCAGACAGCACATTTTGCTCTATATATTCGGTTGGAGATACGCCAAACTGCTTGCGGAACACCGTTGAGAAGTGTGCCAGATTACTGAAACCGACGGCATAGGCTACCTGCGTGACATTGATCTTCTGTTCCTTCAAGAGACGTATCGCCTGTTCCAGACGGATATTGCGGATAAACTCACTGACAGGTAATCCCGTCAGCTCCTTCATCTTCCGATGGAGCTGGGCACGACTGATGCCCGCCTCCTGGGTAAGCACCTCTACATTGAAATCATTATCCGACAGATGCTCGTTGATGACCTTCATGATCCGCTCCATCAGCAACTCGTCGTTGCCTTTCACCTGTGTCTCCTCAACCTTGTCCTTTTGTTGCTGGACACCCGAGTACTTTCCTTTCAGGCGCAGGTTCTTGCTGATGAGATTATTGATCACCACATGCAACTCTTCCATATCAAACGGCTTGGCAAGGAAAGCATCTGCCCCCTTCTCCAGACCCTCCAGACGGTTGGCGACATCACTCTTGGAGGTAAGCATCACCACGGGGATATGACTGACATTGATGTTCTTCTTAATCATGCGCAACATCGTAAAGCCGTCCATCTCCGGCATCATTACATCACTGACCACCAGGTCATACTGCCATTTCCGATCCACAGACAACAGCTGATGCCAGGCCTCGCGGGCACTGGTCACTGAGGTGATATAATAATAGGCGCCCAGTTCCTGTTGGATGTAATCACCTATCTCCTCGTCATCATCGACGATGAGCACATGGTAACTCGACTGTACCTTCTGCTTACGTGTCTTCTCCTTCTCTTCCGGTTCCAGTATCTCCTCCTTGGCAAAGTGGCTGTTGCCCAAAGGCAGACACACCGTAAAGATACTTCCCTGGCAGTCGTCACGATTTGCCGCACTGATGGTGCCGTGGTGCATCTCCACAATCATCTTACAGAGGTTCAGCCCGATACCGGTGCCCTCAATGTGCAGGGAGTGGGAACCGCCACCCTGATAGAATCTGTCGAAGATTTTATGGAGGTCACCCTTGATGCCCATGCCTGTGTCAATCACCTGCAACATTGCCATCTGCCGGTCATTGGTGCCCACATGCACCTCGATCGTTCCGCCGTCATAGGTATATTTAAAGGCGTTTGAAAGCAGATTGTCGACAATCTTATCCAGGGCAGAACGATCGAGCCATACATTCAACTTATCCAGAGAAGGCAGATAACGGAACTCAATATTCCGCTCCCTGGCTGTGTACTCATACGATTTCAGGATATTACCCAGATACTGCACGATATCCGTCTCCTGACACTGCAGCCTCATCTGCTGTTTGTCGATTTTCCGGATATCAAGGATCTGATTAACCAGATTCTGCACCCGCCGGGCATTGTGCTCGATCGTCTTCAGTTCGTTCCTTATTTCAGGGTTCTGCTCCTGCTTCAAGAGCTTGTGGAGCGGACTCATGATCAGTGTCAGCGGTGAACGGATGTCATGCGTCGCATTAATCAGAAACTTCATCTTTTCCTCATCCAGTTCCTGCTGACGGCGGCGGATATAGAACCACACAAGGAAGCCCAGCACCACAAGAGACACCAATATATAAATAAGGTACGCCCACGCAGACTGATACCACGGTGCACGGACCGTGATATGGTAGACCTGGGGCTCGGTATAGGTTCCGCTGTCGTAGGCTCTTACCTCAAGGGTATAGGAACCAGGCTGCAGATGTGTGAACGGAATACGGTTACGGCCTGCTTGCGTCTGTGTCCAGTCTTCAGAATCATTCAGTCGGTATTCGTAGGCCACATTCTCCGTATTCATGAAGTTCAGCAGCGAAAACTCCATCGTAAAAGAATTGTCCAGATAAGAGAATTCGAAATGGTCGCTCTGCACCAGTGGCTGTGTGATGACAAGCCGGCCATCCGACAGTGTATTGCTGTTAACGGAATTACCACCGATATAAAGGCCTGTGAGGTGAACAGTTCCCGGTATCGGCGAATTACCACGTAATGCGGCAGGACGAAAAGCCGTAATGCCATCACTGATGCCAAAATATACGATTCCATCGGAATCCTGAAGGGCGATATTCCACACATATTCGCGGTTTGTCAGACCATTGCCATAGACGTGAGTGATGAAACGATTCTTATCAGACTGATACTGCCAAAGCCCCATCGAGGTGCTGCACCACAGATCGCCAAACTGATCCTGCATGATACCGCACACCAATTTGTTGCTCATTCCCTCGGCATGGGGGTAAGGAACGACATGACGCTTTGCGGCGTCATACAGGTACAAGCCGTTGTCGGTGCCGATAATTACGCGATGCTGCTGATCCTCGAAGATAGAGAGCACTGTCTTTCCCTCCAACAGTACCTCCCATCCATAAGGGCTGAAAGTATCCTTCATCGGGTCATAGCAACACAGATTGGAGGAGGTACCAATCCAGATGGCTCCACGGCTATCAGTCATCATCGTCATGATCCAGTTGTTATGCACACGGCCTCTTGGGTCATTGCGCTGCTGCATGGTGAAGTTGTGAAGCTCCTTCGTTTTCAGATTATAGGCGCAAAAGCCCTTCGAGAATGTCGAGAAATAAAGATGGTCGTTGCCATCGTCGGTCATCACATTGATATAGTCGCTGTCGAAATCTACCTCTTTTCGATAAACTCCTGTCAACGGATTGTAGGCATAAAGGCCTTTTCCTGTCCCAATCCAATAGCGCCCCTGCTTATCCCGATAGATGGAATAGGTCTCCGAAGGCGATGCAGGATGTGATACAATCTTTCCGTTTGTATCAAAGCCATAGATGCCATTGTTTTGTACAGCACACCAGATGATACCGTTGTCACCCTTGCAGATAGAGGTCACAGAGCCGCCGATACTGACGTTTTGCGTGGGAAAACTCCAGGTATTGAACTGTGGTTCGCGCTGAGGAAGCAGCAGGAGTCCGCGTTTCAGACAGCCCACCCACAGGTTATCCTGATTATCCTCAAATAGTGCCCACACATTCGACGTATTCAAATCAAACGATCCGTTGGTATGCTCATAGCGCAGCAGTTTACGGGTGCCACGAGGCACCCAGCATAAGCCCTTTCCTAAGGTTCCGATAAACAGGTTTCCCACCTTGTCGCATATGGCACTCCGCAACTGGATATTATCATCGCCAAGAACGCTCATATCGATGAAATCGGTGGAAAACTGTCCGTTTTGATAGTAAATAAGACCTCGGCGGCATACCATCAACACGCCTCCCTCATAATTCAAAAATGCGGTTACCGTGCCATAGGGTGAGTCATAAGTGCTGAGGGTATGCTGTTTGTTGTTCCGTCGGCAAGTAATGACTGGTGATGACCCTGCCTTCCAGAAATTGCCTTCTCTGTCAATCAAGATATGGCTGAAATAATCGTTGTCACCTTCCAAAGCATAGTCATCCAGTTTCACTGCCTTGTGCGTATCGATGTCCAAGAGGTATAGTCCGTAGCCTGCCGTTCCTATCAACAAATGATGATCGTCAGACTGGAAGATGTCATTCACACGAGGGGCAGCAGTACTGGGTAACGCAATCCTTTCAAATTCATCGTTGGCAGCATTATAAAGCGTTAAGCCCATGCCTGATCCTACCCACAGATTGCCTTGACGGTCAACAAAGGTCTTCGCTATATTATTGCTCTGGATACTATTCGCGTTGTCTTGCTGATGAAGATAAGTCGTAAAACGATAGCCGTCATACTTGTTGATCCCGTATTCCGTACCTATCCATATATAGCCCGTCTGATCCTGGCTAATCGTCGTAATCTGACTGCTCGACAGTTTGTCTGAGGTATAGAAATGCTGTGTCTGACTTGACATCGCCAAGCAATAAATGAGACTGATCAGTAAGTAGAATCGTTTTGTCATTATTTAGAATTATGCGGTGATAAGTTATGTAGTATTACAAATAGAGTATGCTCTCCGGACCCGTATTCATCAACAAGTCGAGGATAGACAAGTTGGGAAGGAACCCGTGTTTCTGCTGATATACCTGATAATAGGGCCTCGATTCGAAGTCGGCATCAGGTGCCGGATGTTTGGGATTGATGGCTTCACGGAAATCATGGTCGGCCTTTGGCTGGAATGATCCGGTGAGACTTACCTGCGGTGAAATATCGATTAATTCGCACATTTTCTGGCGGATAGCCTCGTTGAAATCAAAGAGGTAATCCCATCGTTGCGTAAAAAAAGGCAGGATATCGTCCTGATAATACTCGAAGAATGGCGACTCGCCATAGGCACTCTGCAGCGCATTCCAATGCAGATGGCGCCAATTGCCATGGTCGCTGATACGGATATCCTTCATCAGCAAAGTCTCACCTCTGACTACAGGAACGGTCAGGGCCTGAATGCCTTGTGTGGTAGCGATGAGGCAACGATTACGATAGGTCTGTTTCTGGAAACTTTCCCACTGCTCTATCGCAACATGCTCGGCCCTATACAGTTTCTGATACCACTGTATAGGGCCGAAATAGGTTGTACTGAGCAGCACCTCCATAGGCTGCTATTTAATATTGTCGACAAACTTTCCCAAACGGCTCCAACGTATACCGCTCAATCCCCGACGGTCAGGATCGCTAGACCACCAGATGAAGATGGGTTTGCCTACGATATGATCCTCTGGCACAAAGCCCCAGTAACGAGAATCAGCAGAATTATGGCGATTGTCACCCATCATCCAGTAATAGTCCATCTTGAAGGTGTACTGCTTTGCCTCCTGTCCATTGATGAAAATCTTTCCATCACGAACCTGCAGTTCGTTTCCTTCATAGACCTTGATGGGACGTTCGTAGATGGCGATGTTATCAAGGGTCAAGTCGATGGATTCGCCCTTTTTGGGAATCCAGACAGGACCGTAATTATCCCGTGTCCAATGCTTGTTGCCGTTCAGGGGATAGATCTCCAGGTCGCTTGTTTCGGTATTGAGCGTTACGTATTCTACCAGGTCTTTGCGTGCTTGCAAGGCTGTCACTGCTGCTTTTGTCAAAGGCATATAGCCTAATGTGTTCAGGCTTGTCAGATCCTCCATTGAAATGCCGAGTTCCTCCATCAGTTCGTCGGGTATAGCCTGCTTCAGCTTCACGAAGTAGGTGTACTGCACGTTGTCTGGCTCTTTATTAGCCTTTCCATCGAGATAGACGATATGATCGCGGATCTGGAGTGTCTGTCCAGGCAGCCCTACACAACGCTTGACATAGTTCTCACGACGGTCAGCAGGACGGGTGATAATCTCACCATATTCAGCCCGATTGCGCAAGATCTCATTACGTCCTGCTTCATAGATGGTCTCGAAATACTTCTGGCGCAATTCATTCGTCAGCGAATCTGGATCAGGACGATTCGGATAGAGTTGATAGCCGATGCTATAGCACATCTGATAATAGTCATAAGCCTGATACTGAGGAGCCGAACAAAGTGTGTCGCCAGCAGGGAAGTTGAAGACGACAATATCATTCAACTGTATATTGCCAAGGCCCTTTACACGGCGATAGTCCCAATGAGGCCAGTCGAAATAGCTCTTGCACTCCACCACAGGAAGTGTATGCTGTGTCAACGGCATGGTCAGTGGGGTTTGCGGAATACGAGGACCATAGGATACCTTCGACACGAAGAGATAGTCACCCGTAAGCAGCGATTTCTCCAACGAGCTCGATGGAATCACATAGTTCTGGAAGAAGAACTGATTGATAAAGTAGACAGCAACCAAGGCGAATACCAGTGCATCGACCCACGACATCACGAACTTTACAGGTCGCTCGGCCTCTTTCCACCACGTCCATTTGATCTTCTTGGTAATATAGACGTCAAAAATGAAAGGCACGACGAGCAATCCCCACCAGCTCTTTACCCAATAGAGAAAGAGTAGGTAGAGTATCAGCACAACGATAAACTTCGCCCACTGTACCTTAGGATTAAATTCTTTCTTTTTTTTCTCCATTATCGCAACGTTTTTACATTCACAGAGATTTGACGCAACGGGTAATCAGTAAGTTGCATCTTATTCTGCTCTTTAACCTACGTTTTAGAATTTAAACATATCTGATATCGTGAGCAATCCCTGATGATCCTTCGTATATTCAGCAGCAAGTACTGCCCCCAGAGCAAAGCCCTTACGGCTGTGAGCATCATGAGTAATCGTGATCAGATCGGCATCAGAATCATAACGGATCGTATGAATGCCAGGCACTTCTCCGCGGCGGATATGATCCACGCGCAACAGTTTCTTGTCTGTTGTGTCTTCAGCCCACGCCTCCTTACGGTCGATGTTCTCGACAATCTCTTCTGCCAAGGTAATGGCTGTACCACTGGGATGATCCAGTTTATGCACATGATGGGTCTCTTCCATTTCTACGTCATACTGCGGGAACTGGTTCATGATCTTTGCCAGATAACGGTTCACCGCAGAGAAGATGGCCACACCAATGGAGAAGTTCGAAGCCCAGAAGAGGGTCTTGCCGTCAGCACAAGCCTGGCGCACCTCATCACCATGCTCCTTCATCCACCCAGTAGAGCCGGAGACGACCTTGACACCTTTAGCCCAAGCCTTCAGGTAATTGCCATAAGCTGCCTGAGGAGCAGTAAACTCGATGGCTACGTCAGCCGAAGCAAAAGCAGGAGAATCAAAGTCCTGCTGATTATCAATATCGATAATACTCACGATTTCATGACCACGGTCAAGGGCGATCTGCTCAATCATTTTACCCATCTTTCCGTAGCCGATTAAAGCTATTTTCATCTTTGCATTCTAATTAAAACGGTGCAAAGATACTGCTTTTTACCAATAAACTCATGAAAATCAACACAAAATAACTAAAAAGGGCTGTAAAATTTGTGCATTTTAAAATAATGTCCTACTTTTGCACCCTCAAAGAAAGCATAGTAACAAATATTGTCATGAGAAAAACCATTTTCGACTTACTTGACCGTAAGGGATCACGTCCCGTGAGTATGCTTACGGCTTATGACTTTAACACTGCCCGCACAATTGACGAGGCAGGGGTTGATATGATTCTTGTTGGTGACTCCCTTGGGAATGTCATGCTGGGTTATGAGAACACTTTGGCCGTCACCGTGGAAGACATGATCCATCACGGCAAAGCTGTATGCAGAGGTGCAAAACAGGCTTTCGTTGTCGTGGATATGCCATTTATGTCGTATCAGACATCTGTGGAAGATGCGGTGCGCAATGCAGGCCGCATCATGAAAGAGACCAACTGCCAGGCTGTGAAACTAGAGGGAGGTGTGGAATACGCTGACCGTATCAAGGCTATTGTACAAGCAGGAATCCCTGTAGTGGCCCATATTGGTCTGACTCCTCAGTCTGTCAATGCTATGGGAGGCTATAAGGTACAGGGTAAATCGCTGGAGCAGGCCCAAAAGCTGCTCAAAGATGCAGAGGCTGTAGAGAAAGCCGGTGCCTTTGCCATTACGCTGGAGTGTGTTCCTGCGGCTTTGGCTAAGATGATTACTACTCAGACGAAAGCGCTTACCATCGGCATCGGTGCCGGAAACGGCTGCGATGGTCAGGTGTTGGTCTATCAGGATATGCTGGGGTATACGAATGGCTTCATACCTAAGTTCGTGAAGAAATATGCCGACTTGCACAGCGTGATGCTCGAAGCATTCAAACAGTATAAGCAGGATTGTGAGGAACGTTCATTTCCTGAGGCAGAACAAGCCTATGCCATCAGCGATGACGTGATGGAGAAACTCTTTGAACCAGAATTTAAATTCTAAATAAGACATGAAGGTAGTTAAGACCGTAAAAGAAGTTAGGGAGATCGTAGCAGCCTGGAAGAAAGAAGGGCTGACAGTAGGACTGGTGCCCACGATGGGCTTTCTGCACGAGGGGCATCAGAGTCTTATCCGTAAGTCGGTAAGCCACAATGACCGCACAGTGGTGTCCGTGTTTGTGAACCCCATTCAGTTCGGACCCAATGAGGATCTGGAGGCGTATCCACGTGATCTGAACCACGATATGGCTGCTGTAGAGGAAGCTGGGGGTGACCTGATCTTCAACCCTGAACCCAAAGAGATGTACCCTGGGCATTTTACCTCTTTCATTGACACGACAGAGACGACAGAACTTCTCTGCGGTGCCGTGCGCCCCATCCATTTCCGTGGCGTCTGCACGGTGGTGGGCAAACTGTTCAATATCGTACAGCCCGACCGCGCCTACTTCGGACAGAAAGATGCCCAGCAGCTGGCAACGGTGAAACGTTTCGTTCGTGACCTGAATTTCCCGGTGGAGATTGTACCTTGCGCTATCGTGAGAGAAGCTGACGGTTTGGCAAAGTCGAGCCGTAATACCTATTTAAATAAAGAAGAGCGGCAGGCAACCCTTATCCTCTCACAGAGTCTGAAGAAAGGCCAGGAGGCTATCGAGCAGGGTGAACGTGATGCACAGAAGGTAATCAGCATTATCCGTGAGAACCTGCAGACAGAACCAATGGCCCGCATCGACTATGTAGAGGTCGTCGACTTCGAGAATATCCAGCGTACACCGAGGATTGAAGGTGAAACGCTCGTGGCCATCGCTGTCTATATCGGCAAGACGCGACTGATTGACAATTTCATTGTAAACATCTAATCCCCGTCAAATGGAAATAACGCTGCTGAAGGCAAAGATACACCGTGCCGTAGTGAAACAGGCTGACCTCGACTATGTGGGCAGCATCACGATCGACTCAGACTTGTTGCGGGAGTCAGGTATCCTGGAGTATGAGAAAGTGGAGATTGCCGACATCGACAACGGCAACCGCTTCGAGACATACGCCATTGCCGGCGAAGCTGGTTCAGGCATTATCTGTCTGAATGGTGCTGCTGCCCGTTGTGTCAGTGAGGGTGACAAGATCATTATCATGGCCTATGCCCAGATGACTCCGGAAGAGGCCAAGGATCACAAACCCACGGTTATCTTCGTGGATGAGGACAATAAGATCGTGCGTAAGGCTAATTACGAGAAGCACGGACTGCTGGTTGAACAATAAATCCCCCTTACAACCATGCTGACAGGAAAGACTATTGTGCTAGGCGTAACAGGAAGCATTGCTGCCTACAAGATTGCCAATCTGGCTTCTATGCTGGTGAAGCTGAATGCCGATGTTCACGTGATTATGACGCAGAACGCCACGCACTTCATCACGCCGATGACGTTTGAGACGCTGACGAACAACAAATGTATCGTCGACACCTTCGACCGTAACTTAAACTTCGATGTGAAACATGTATCGCTGGCTAAAAAAGGTGACTTGTTCCTGGTGGCTCCCTGTACAGCCAATGTGATCGGCAAGGTGGCTGGTGGCATCTGTGACGATATGCTCACTACCACAATTATGGCAACGAAAGCGCCTGTACTCTTCTCCCCTGCCATGAACACAGGAATGTGGGAGAATCCCATCCTGCAGGACAACCTGCAGAAGCTGAAGCACTATGGTTATCACATCATCGAACCTGTCGAAGGACGACTGGCCTGTGGTGATATCGGTAGCGGTAAGATGCCTTCTGAAGAGGTGTTGCTGGAGCATATCCTGTTGCATCTGGCCAAAGATAAAGATTTGAAGGGCAAGAAGATACTCGTAACAGCCGGACCTACGCAAGAGGCTATCGACCCTGTGCGCTTTATCACCAACCACTCTTCAGGCAAGATGGGCTACGCCATAGCCAAGATGGCTATACTCCGTGGGGCTGAGGTAACGCTGGTTTCTGGCCCTGTAAGCATCCAGCCTTTTGCTGGTATCGAGAAGATAGCTGTCAGAAGTGCGCAGGAGATGTTTGAGGCCGTCACATCAAGAAGTGCAGACCATGACGTGATTGTCATGTGCAGCGCTGTAGCCGACTACAAACCCGCCGTCTACGCTGACCAGAAGGTGAAAAAGAGCGATGACGACATGAGTATCCCACTAACCCGCACCCAAGACATCCTAGGTTATCTTGGTGAACATAAACTGCAAGGGCAGTTGCTCGTAGGTTTCTCGATGGAAACGGAGAATCTGATCGATAACTCCCGCAAGAAACTGATGAAGAAGCATGCAGACCTGATCTGTGCCAACTCCATTTCTGAGGTAGAGACAGGCTTCGCAGTAGATACAAACAAGGTAACACTCATCTCCACGAAGGAGGTTAAGGAACTGCCCCTCTGCTCGAAAGAAGAGACGGCAGACCTGATTCTCTCTACCATTAAAGACTATATGTAAGGATGCATATACTGATAGACATCGGTAACTCTACCGTCGTGGTGGCCATCGCAGAACAAGAAGGTAACATCATCCACACTTGGCGATTTAAGACCCGCAAGGAGGAAACCGTCAGTTTCTTCCGTTATGAGTTGAAGCAGGGCTTGAGGAAATACAGCGTCGAACCGACTGATGTTGAAAGCGTTACGATTTCATCCGTTGTCCCGGAGGTGGACGATGACATAGCTCAGGCTGTCAACGACCTGACAGGTATCGTGCCTCATTTCTTCAGCATCAACGATGCAGACGGACTTATCAGCATCGATATCGAATCTCCTACGCAGTTAGGTAAGGATCGTCTGGCAGATGCGATAGGGGCTGTGAGCTGTTATGGTGTACCAGCCATCATCATCGACTTTGGCACGGCTACTACCATTGGCGTCGTCGATGCGCATCATACTTTCCTAGGAGGTATGATTATCCCTGGGGTAAAGACTTCGTTGAATGCCCTGAGCCAGCGCGCCTCGCAACTGTCGTCTATCACCATCGAGAAACCCCGCCATTTCATCGGGAAAAACACGCTGGAATGTATGCAGAGCGGCATCCTCTATGGCACGTCGAGCATGATCGACGGACTCATCGATAAACTGCTGCCCACCTTACAAGAACCCGTTCACATCATTGCCACAGGCGGCATGGCAAAAGACATCATTCCCCTTTGCCGCCATCAGATACAACTCGATAAACACCTCTTGCTAAAAGGACTCTTCAAGGCAACTTATCAAAAATGAAAATTGTTATCATCGGCTCAGGTAATCTGGCCACTCAACTGTCATTGGCACTGAAAGATGCTGGTAAGGATATTGTGCAGATCTTTAGTCGTACAGAGGAACATGCCCAGGAACTGGCAGGGAAACTGGGCTGTAAGCATACGACAATGATCGATGAAATCGACAAAAATGCGGATATCTATATCCTTTCTGTCAAGGATGACGCCCTCAACGGTTTAGTCTCGGTTATCTGCAAGGATCGTCCGAAAGGCATCTTCCTCCATACTGCCGGAAGTGTGCCGATGGCTGTTTTCAAGGGGCATGCAGCCCACTACGGCGTACTCTATCCGATGCAGACTTTCTCCAAGCACCGTAGGGTCAACTTCCAGGAAATTCCCTGTTTCATCGAAGGTTCCTGCAAAGAAACGCTTACCACCATCCGTTCTCTGGCTGAAAGTATCTCCGACCATGTTGTGGATTGTGATTCCGAGAAGCGCAAGAAACTTCACTTGGCAGCCGTTCTGGCCTGCAACCTCACAAACCATTGCTATCGCTTGGCAGAGCGCGTACTCCAGGAAGAACAGATTGACTTCAACCTATTCCTGCCTTTAATCGATGAAACGGCCAAAAAAGTTACAGAGATGTCGCCTCGTGATGCCCAGACAGGTCCGATGGTCCGCTATGATGTCGAGGTGATGAACCGCCAAATCGCCCTTCTCCCCGATGACCGCACTCGCCAGATCTACCGCCTCATGGCCGAGAGCATCCACGACGACGCCATGAAGCAGTGATCAAGACAGGAGATGGTACATACCGCCGGCGAGGGGTTTTACGACACCTTTCATCTCCAATTGGAATAGGAGAGACGTGAGTTTTCCGATAGGAAAGCTTGTTTTCACACTGAGGATATTCAGTTGCAGGTCGTTAGTCTGCTGAAGGAGACTGACGACTGTTTGTTCCTCTGGAGAGAGGTCTGGGAACAGATTTCGCTCGATTCCATCGGATAAGGCTTGCTGACGATGCATGTCATCCTGCCAATTCATGGCACGGAGAAAATCCGCTGCATTGGAGATCAGTCCTGCCCCATTATCGCGGATCAGATTATTGCAGCCTTGGGAATATTCAGCGTCAACACGACCAGGGAAGGCAAAGACACTCCGGCCGTAACTCTGGGCAATCTCTGCCGTAATGAGCCCGCCACCCTTTGCGGCACTCTCAACGAGAATAACACTATCCACCATACCTGCCACGATACGGTTGCGGCGCACGAAATTGGGCTTATCGGCATTCGTAAGCGTCATGAACTCCGTCAGCAGTCCACCGTGATTGACCATTTCCGCCGCTGTATCACGATGGCGGTAAGGATATATCTGGTCTAGGCCATGCGCCAGCACACCTACCGTCTCATAGCCGTTTGCCAATGCTTCACGGTGGGCATTGATATCTACTCCGTAGGCCAAGCCGCTGACAATGAGAAGTCTAGGGCAATAGGTACGTAAATCGCCAATCAAACGACGAATCAAGTCTTGGCCGTATTGAGTAACCCGCCGTGTTCCGACAATACTGATAACCTTTGCCTGGTTCAGGTCACTATTACCTTTATAATATAATACAATAGGGGCATCAGGACATTCACGGAGCCGTTGAGGGTAATCGTCATCGTTGAGCGTGATGGCTCGGATACCGTGTTCCTGCATATACGCCAATTCAGCTTCTGTCCGTTTCATCGGCTCACTCCAATCCTGAAGGGCATCCCTCAAACGTGGTGAACATTCTTTCAGAATATCGCCAATGTCATTTCTATGCTCAAAGAGCAACTGTGCACTGCCAACAGCCTTATACAGTTCCAAAGCCTGGGCAAAATTGAAATTACTGATACGCGTCAGCGCCATCGTATAGAAAATCTCTTCTGTATTCATAGTCATTTGCGTTTAAGATATTCATAGCCAAAGCGACAACGGAGACAATCCTTCTTGTCGCAATATTCCCTCTTCAACTGAATAAGTGCCTGAGAGTCGCCTGCCGTCTGGACAGGGAGACCTACCTGCTGCCACATCCGGATAATATGGTTGTCCTCGGCCTTCAACTGCTCCAGGAAGTCAAAGGCGCGATCACACAGCACCTCTTTCGAGCGATGACGACCATAGGCAAACAGCATCGGAATGGCCGTGTTGATCATCAGCAGGTTCAGCGAACCATAGGCTAGATGCTTTTCGTTTCGCGAACTGATAGAGCCAAAGGTGTAATGGGTTTCCCAATAAGGTGTCACATGCGAACTGAAGAGGTGTTTCAACTGCTCTATTGTTTCACATTCCACGAGTTGGCTCAATCCTGCCTTCTGCTGATAGTAGAGGTTGGCGAGCTGGGAAATGCGGATATGCGGGAAGTTCTGCGGACGAAGCCTAAGGTAGCGCCAGAGATGAAAGTCCATCGGTTTCATCGAGAACTTGTGGGCCAAATAGAGATATTCATTCCGCAGTTTGGCAAAGTACCCCTCGTTAAGTGCCAAGGCCTGATAATAGTCGGGAATCGTGTCAAGCTCCAAGAGTCCTGCCTGTCCCATAAAGATCGCCTCTATCTGAAAAAGGTCATCGCGATGATGGGCTACGGCAGAGAGCGGAATATTCTGCGCCCACACTTCGAAGGCATCGTTGTTGATGCCAAAGCCATAGTTTCGGGCCAAAGTCACGAAATAAGCATCCTCCCAAGAACCACCACACTGTTCTACCCGTCGCTTGATTGCTTCTGTCTTCTGTTCCAGCCGTTCAGTCTGCAAGGCAGCCATCCATGAGTGTACCAGCAATTGTGGCAAGTCCGGAATAACCTTGTAACATGGCGGATAACTGTCTGTCCTCAGCAGTTCTTCGTAATGGTCTCTGATGGTTTCAGGCACATCGAGCTGCATCTGGCGGATAAACTCACCATTCGTATTCATCACTTCCGCATCCAAGACGCCAGCCACATGGAGGATGACATTGTCGTAACGTTGGTCTTTATCATGGCCGTGAACATACCAGTCGCTCGACTTGTCGTGAATCTCGACGTTCCCTACCCAGAGCGTGCGCCCTATCTTAATCTTCGCATTAAAGAAATCAGGGCCGGCATTGCGGTTATGCAGACCTGGGTCAATCACTTCGACGGGTTCGCCGTCGCTTGTCTTCAGCTCCCTTAATGGGAACAGTTTGTGTTTAAACACATAATGCAATAATTGTTCCATAGTGTCATTTTAAGAATTAACTCGCTGCAAAGATAGTGGTTTTTCGGAAAATCACCAAATAATTCGGGAAAAAGTTGTAATTTTGCCGCCGAAATGAAGATTGGAAACGTAGAACTTGGTGAGCGTCCCGTGTTCCTGGCGCCTATGGAGGACGTGACGGACATCGGATTCCGGCTGCTGTGCAAGCGGTTCGGCGCAGCAATGGTGTACACGGAATTCGTCAGCGCAGAGGCATTGATCCGTGACATAAAATCAACCATCTCGAAACTGACCATCAGCGACGTGGAGCGCCCAGTGGGCATACAGATCTACGGGCGCGACGTGGAGGCGATGGTGGAAGCGGCAAGGATCGTGGAGCAGGCGGGGCCCGACGTCATCGACCTGAACTTCGGCTGTCCGGTGAAGAAGGTGGCAGGCAAAGGGGCGGGCGCAGGCATGCTGCAGAACATACCCAAGATGCTGGAGATTACGCGCAAGGTGGTGGACGCCGTGAAACTGCCCGTGACGGTGAAGACGCGACTGGGATGGAACTTCGAGCAGCTGATCATCACGGAACTGGCAGAGCAGCTGCAGGACTGCGGCATACAGGCGCTGACCATCCACGGCAGGACGCGCTCTCAGATGTACACGGGCGAGGCGGACTGGACGCTCATCGGCGAGGTGAAGCGTAACCCGCGCATACATATCCCCATCATCGGTAACGGCGACATCCATTCGCTCGAAGAGGCGGACAAGGCGTTCGACGAATATGGGGTGGATGCGGTGATGATCGGACGCGCCACCTTCGGCTGCCCCTGGATCTTCAGCCGCGAAAACCTCGATTTCAACGCGAAAATGGACATCCTGGAGGAACTGCTGCGCATCAACGTGGCGCGCATCGACGAGAAGCGGGGCATCCTGCACACGCGCCGGCACCTGGCTGCCACGCCTATCTTCAAGGGGATCCCTAACTTCAGGCAGACGCGCATCGCCATGCTCCGCGCAGAGACGATGGCGGAGCTGCTGGCCATCCTGGAAGAGGTCAGGGCGCAATTATCGGAAACATAAGGAATAAAAACTAATGGGCTGGTTCAGAACCAGCCCATTAGTTTGCGGAGATAGGCCGTGAGTTCGGCGGCCATCTTTTCGTCTTCATAGACGTTGGGATGGTAGTCGTTGCCATAGAAGGCCTCATCGTCGATGGGCGAGAGGTCGAAGCGGTAGACCTGCTGATCGCCGGCCTTGCGGGCCTCGGCGGCTACCTCGTCGAGCAACTGGCGGGCCAGCTGCAGTTCCTTGCCGCCTAGCATGGAGCCCGTGAGGAAGAGGATCTTCGCCTGGGGATTATGCCGACGCACCTGCTGCAGCAGCTTCTGATAGCCCTGCTTGAGCAACTGCAGGTCGTAGTTGTCGGTGGAGAGGTCGTTGGTGCCGAGATTGATACAGACGACATCGGGCTGGTAACGGCTGAAATCCCACCGCTCGCTGAGGAAGGTGGGCTGCTTGCGGAGGTCGGGGTTCCAGGCATAGCCCGTGTATTCATACTGCACAGGCATACAGGAACCGGGGGAGCCTGACTTGGGCTCGCCATAGTTGCGGTAGGCGCCGATGCCGCTGCGGGCGACCACCCAGTGCTGGGCCTCGAGGCTGCGGGCGGTGATCGACGCATAGGAATAGTAGTGGTTCTCGGTGGCGTAGTCGAAATGGTCTTCTTTACAAAGACCTTCGTTGCCATAGCCGCAGGTGATGGAATTGCCGATGAATTCGATCTTTCTGGAGGGGAAGGCGGGGGCCTCAACGAGGCGACGGCCTGGATCGAGCACGAATCCCCAGAACTCAGGGAAGAACTCATAACCCTCGATGACATACATCAGACGGACGAGGTGACGGCCGTCGGGCAAGGCCGTGGCAAGGGTGACGAGGGAGTCGCGCTCGCCACGGAAAGCGACCTTGAAGGGCTCTGCCTGATCTATCTGGGCCATGAAGTAGCCGCTGCGGGGCTTGGCGAGCATCCGCAGGGAGGTGCCTTCGAAGGCGGCCACTATCTGGATGCCGGGATAATTCCACGCAGGGCGCTCGGGATTGGCAAAGCTGATGCGGCCTGCATACCGGATATGGGTATCTGAGGGGCTGACGACGGTGCCCTTGAGGGGCATGGTCTTAACGGCTGACGCTGCATGACAAACGATTGCCAGCAAAGCGATGAAAAGGCTCTTTTTCATAGGGCTTACTCCTTATCGTTACTTGATGATGGCTGCCCAGCCACCGCCGCTGCTCAGATGGAGGGGCAGACGGTCGTTGCGCGTGACGGTCTGGACGGTATGCTTATAGTCGGTGGCATCTTTCCGGGCATTGATGCCGTCGGCAAAGATGTTGGCAGAATGGGTGCCGTCGCCGATGAAATCGAGGGAAATCGTCAGATCGCGCGGCGTCCAGTCGGTCATGGCGGCTACATACCAGGTGGTACCCTTGCGACGGGCAATGACGGTATATTCGCCCAATTGGCCGTCGATGGCGACCGTCTCGTCGAAGGCAGTGGGGATCTGCGCGATGAAATCGGTACATTCCTGGTTCTGCATGTATTTTGTCGGACTGTCGGCAAGCATCTGGAGCGGGGCCTCGAAGGTGGTATACATCGCCATCTGGTGGACACGGGTGCCCTGGCTCATGGGGTGGTCGTTGTTGCCGAAGAAATTGTCCTTCATGGCATTCATCATCGCACCGGGGGTATAGTCGAGCGGCCCTGCCAGCATACGGAGGTAAGGGATGGTGACATCGTAACGGGGCTGGTTATGGAGGGGGCCATCCCCTACTCTGGGCTCCCACTTGGAGTTCTCCAGACCCTTGACGCCTTCGAAGTTCAGGACATTGGGATAGGCGCGCTGGATGCCGAAGGGCTTCAGGCCATGATAGTCGAGGACGAGGTGATGGCGGGCAGCGCACTCAGCCATCAGGTAGGCAGAGGCGATGACCTGCTGGTCGTCGCGGTCGAAGAAATCGACCTTGAAGCCCTTGATGCCCATGTCGGCATAGTGCTTCATCGCGGCATCAATGGCGGCGGGGCCACCCAGCGGATCGTTGCCAATCATGTTACGCCAACTGGACCAGAGGATGATACCTACGCCCTTATCCTTACCATAAGCGACGAGCCTCGGAAGATCAATGTCGGGGTTGAGATCCTTGAGCAGCGACTCACGGCCGCTCCAGCCTTCATCGATGATGATATACTCAAGACGGTTCTTGGCGGCGAAGTCGATATAATATAAATAGGTGTCGGTGTTCATGCCTGACTTGAAGTCGACACCGGTGACATTGCAGCTGTTCCACCAGTCCCAGGCGACCTTGCCCGGGCGTATCCATGAGGTGTCGGCAATGCGGCAGGCGGGTGCCAGCCGCTGGGCCATGTCGCAGTTCAGGATGTCGGCATCCTTCTCGGTGATGACGACAGCGCGCCAAGGCAGGGGCTGCGCCCCATTGAGTTTTGCGATGAAACCGGCTCTTTTCTTCGGCACAAGATTCAAACCGTTATGACCAAGCACCTCCTGCTCAATCGGATAAGGGGCGAACTCGGACTTCAAGACATTGCCCTCGCCCTTCTTCAGGAAGAGCCCCGGATAGTTCTCCAAGCCGGCATCCATCACGATGGCCTTCATGCCATCGGGCAGGCAGACTGCCAGCGGGGTGATGGACAGAGAGTCCTTATACATTTTTGAGAGTGGGGTCTCATCGTAATAGGACTCGAAGGAGAAAGAATACCGTTCCCCGCTACGGTTGTCGTTGACGTAGGGCACAAAGGCCTGATAGTCGGCGGCAAAGCAAAATTCCACGGTTTCATCGTTCACCACAAGGGGTTTGCTGTGGCCGCTGATGAGCCGATAGGCCGCACCGTCGTCATAGGCTCTTACCTCGATGGTGAACTTCTGTGTCGTATAAAGCAACAGCTGTCCGTATTCATCACTGATGGTCTGCTTCTTATAAAACGGGTTCTGGAAGCTGCCATTGATGCGCTGCTTCGCCACCTTGCCGACCTTACCAAGACCGAGCGTCTTCTTACCTTGCGTCAGACTGATGTCGATAGCTGACGGCAACAGCACCTGCCGCCCGTCGTAATCAACAGACCATTTCACGGTTTCATCGGTGTTTACCGTCACTTTGACCTTCCCATTGGGGGAGCTCACCTCGTAATTCCCTGCTGAAGCTGTCATCGCCATCAGGCAGAAAAGGGTTCCAACAATTGTCTTCATCTTCAGTTATTTTAGTTTGTAATAATCCGTCATTGGCTTTGTTGGCGCAAAGGTAAACAAAATAATCCGAATTAAAGGCAATTTATGGGAAAAAGTGTATGAACGGCACTCATTTACAGTCTGTTCTTCTCGTCGTTACCTGCTCCGGAGCCCTTGTACTTCGAGCGAGAGACGTTGAAGTTGTAGCTCAGCGTCAGACCTACGCACTGGGTATAGGTGTACACGTCCTGGTCTGTCAGACCGATGGCATAGTAGGTGGTCATCTTGGTCCTGGCTGTGCGGAAGATATCGTTGGCATAGAGCGTACACGACAGGCGTTCATTAAAGAACGACTTCTGCAGGCGGGCATTGACAGCGAAGTTGCTGCCGCGGTACATGAATGCCCAGTGGTTGCTGCCTGTATAACCAATCTGCAACAATGCCTTCATCGTCGGGTGGATGACGAACCAGTTCTTGAGATCGAAGGAGAATTCGGGCTTGTTCAACTTCTCGGGCGCACCGTATGCTTCGGCATCGAACATCTGCTGATAGTAGTGGAGCGTGGCGGTGGGTTGCCAGAAGCCAAACTTGGGTGAGGCGACGAGGGTGGCATAGACACGATCCTGATGATCGAAGTTCATGGGCTGGAAGATGGCAATCTCCTGCTCTTCATCATACACTCTGCCGATGTGGGTGAAGAGATCGTTCTCGCGGGTGAAACCTGCCACGAACGTCAGCCACGCGTAGGTGAGATTAAGGTCGACGCTCTGGCGCACCGACGGGCGCAACAGCGGATTGCCGCCCTCATAGAACATACGGCTGTCGTAGACAATCATGGATGTCAGCATGTTGTAGGGCGGGCGCGTGATACGCTTGCTGTAGCTCAACTGTGCACTCCATTTGTCCTTCTGCCATGCTGCTGACAGGTTGGGGAACCAGTCGTTATAAGTGCGGCTGGGCTCCTGCTGCCATTCGCCAAACAAGTAGTAATCGGCTTTTACATGCTCAAAGCGGAGGCCAGCATTCAGGCGCCACTGCCCTAACTGGAGCTCGTATTCAGCAAAACCAGCTATGTTCTTCTCTTTCATCTCGTTGTCGGTCTCCGGGATGATGTTCTCCTGATTGACATTGCGACCATAACTCCTGGTGCTCGTAGCCTCAGCGCCGCCACTCAGCACGCCCTTCCAGACAGGATATGACAGCACCAGCTTGCCTGCCATCATCTTGCGGTCTTCGCAGTTGAGGGTGGTGATGGTGCGGTCGCCAAGTTCCTGACTATACTCCTGCTGGTTGAGATGGCTCTCCGTCTTGCGCTGCAGCATCGTGGCATTGAGGTCGATGTCCAGTTTTCCGACCTTTCCCACATAATATGTATTCAGTTCCCATACAGGTTTGTCGAGTTCGTCGATATCAGTCTTCAGAAGGACATCCCCGTAGAAGGCGCCATTCTTGAGATAGTGCTGCGTCATATCCGACTTGAACTTATTATAGAACATCTTCTGCGACGAGAAACTCAGTCCGAGGGAATGGTCGGCATTGAAATCGTAGCTCAGGCCACCCTTGTACTGCAGTGTTGTCCAGGTGCTCCTGACGGGCAATCCCGCACGGACATCGAAGAAGTCTTTCTTGATATGCAACTGCTGCTCAAGGTCCTGATCATTACTGTAGTGCCCGTTGTCGAGGGCCACGTTGGCAAAGGCCTCCAGTCCGCCTGTGCGATATTTCAAGGTCAGATCGTCATAGTTGTTCCACTTGTTGTTCTTCCATGTATCGCTGGTCACCATCAGACTCAGTCCGTCGCCCTGCGCCTTCAGCGTCTTGATGCGGATGACGGCATTCACCTCGGCATTGTACTTGGCCCCGGGAGAAGTGATGACATCGACGCTCTTGATATCCACCGATTTCAGTTGTTTCAGTTCGCTGGGGTCGCGTACCTTCTTATTATTGATATAGATCTCGGGCTCACCTTTGGCCAGCACCTCAAACTTACCGTCCTTGCTCTGTACCATCGGAATCATCGACAGCAGATCGTCGGCAGTACCGATATCGTGGAGGATGGAGTGCTGCACGTCTACCGTCATACCGCCCTGGGCCATCTTGTACTGCGGAATCTCACCTTTCACCTCTACGCCCTTCACCATAAAGGTCTCGGGCTGAAGGGTGACGGTGCCGATGTTACCCACGCTGACATGGCGCGTCACCATCTTGTAGCCCACATAGGTCACCTTCAGCATGATCTTCTTCTCACGGCAGGGAATCACGAAGTCGCCGTTCTCATTGCTCACGCCGCCATTGATGTATGTGGAATTCCTGTCGCCGCTATTGGGATCGGCAGCGCCGTGCAATGAGACGTTGGCAAACTCTATGGGCTGTCCCTCGGCATCGACCACACGCCCGATGACCTTCGCATCCTCCTTCTGGGTACACTCTATGAAGATACGGTTGTCGTCGTAGGTCACTTTCATGGGATAGAAGCCGATGACCTCGCGGATAGCCTCCTTGAGAGGCAGATCGCTGAAATGGCTGGTGACGGTGAAGTCTTCCAGCTCGTCGTAGATGAAATAGATCGTCTGGTCGCTGGTAGCAGCGTTCAGGTCTTCGAGCACTTTGGAGAGCGACTCGTTCTGGTAGTCGCGGCTTAGCCTCTGAGCCTGGGCACACAACGAGAGTGCACAGAGCAATGCTGTGAATAGATACTGTTTCATAAGGTCGGTGGCTAGTGTTATTCTACAATCAGTTTCTTGTTGTCGCGCGTGATATGGATGCGTTCAAACTTATTGAACGTATCGATGACATCGTCGACGGTCGCCTGCTTGTCCCATGTATAGTAGAGACGGATATGCCTGCTGGCTTCCTGCCTATAGACCACCTCTACCTGATAGTAAGCGGCAACATCGCCCAGAATGGCTGCCAGCTCGGTATCCTCGTAGACGACGGGGGCTGTCTGAGGCTCCTCCCCGGCAACTGCCTGCGCAGCAGTCTGCCGGCGCTGGCTCCGGATCTCCGTCTGCTGAGAGGGCGCGGATGATTTCCCTGTTGTGCTGTAGGCCACATGATAAGCCGCGTAGGCAATGCCCGACAGCATCAGCACGCCAATAAACATCGCGGCTATCTTCCTGACAGGATAGAAGGAACCTCGATTTTCCCCTGCCTGCTTTCCCCCATTTCTGAATGACTCCCACGCCTCGCCGGCATCAGGCACAGGGACCTCCACTTCGTCCAGCATCTGATCGAGCTGCTCATCGGTGTATCGCTCAGGGTGCAGCAGCATCCTGATCTGCTCTTCTTTCTTCATGCTTCTCTGTCTTTAAAAGTTGAACGTAGTTTCCTCAACCCTTGCACAATGTGCTTATTGACTGCCGAGAGACTGATACCCAGCGAGCTGGAGATCTCCTTGTAAGACTTTTCCTCATCAAAGTGCATGCGGATGATACTACTGGTCTGAGGGGTAAGCCTTTCTTCGACGTAATGGTTGACGGCCTCGATAATCTCCTCATCGTGATCTTCGCTGAGGACAGACATGGCCGAGGTTCCGCCTGCGGCCTGCATCCTTTCAGGCATCAGCAGTCGTGCGGCCTTTTGGCGGGTCTGGCGCTGTGCAATGATGTTGAGGCAGCGATTACGGACGCATGTCAGCAGATAGGTTCTCTGAGACTCCTCCTTCAGTGGGCTGGTACCATCCCACAGCTTGGCAAAGACGTCTTGCACCGCATCCTTTGCCTCGTCTTCGTCGCCCAGCAGGATGTAGGCTGCCTTATACATCCTGCCAAACTCCGAAAGGAAGAGTTCCTTGAACTGCTGTTCTCGCTGCGCGAGCAGCTTGTTGTCGATTACGCTGTCCTGCATCTGTCTATCGCTTGCTTTTACCCTATATACAGATAAGCACGGATAATCATTACCCCCCGATAGCGTTTTTCTTGCTTATTTCTTCCAGAAGCGGGCGGTAATATCCTCAAAATCGCCCTGCTCATTCCGGCGATAGAGGCGCTGGTTGGTTGTTGAACTTTTCAATGGCCCCAGATGTTTGATGAAAGGGCCGATCTTGATGTAGTCGAAGTCTTGCTTGTTTATGGCTGATGAGATGACCGTCTTGCCGCTATACCAGGCGACTTTGAACTGCGGATGCTCTTCGTGGATGTACTGTGCCAGTAGGTTGACACCCTTCGGATCGCCGTCGCCACCCATGAAGGATATACAGGTAATGTCGTCGCCGTACTTTTCTATGAAGGCATCGATGGCATCGGCATTGAGCGGCAGTCCGATGTCCTCCCAGAGATAATGGCTATGACATCCGGGACAGTGACACGGGCAATTAGAAATGTTAATTGCCAGTGTCACTTCGTCGGGTATCTCCTGAAAGACTATGCCTGTGTTGACGTACTTTAGCATCGCTTAGTGCGCCGTGGCATAATAACGGCGTGCAGCCTCCTCCTGACGTGCCTGTGAGAAATTGCTCACACGCTTCAGATAGCCGATGATTCGCGTCATATAGTCCACATTCTTCGAATGGCAGTGGGGGCACTCCTTCAGATAACGTTTGTCGATATAACCGCAGTCGTTGCAAACGGTATTGGGGATATTGAAGGTGAAGTAGTTGCAGCCCTCCTGGGCAGCCACCTTCAGCAGATGCATGTACTGCTGCTTGGAGAGGTGCTCCTCCAGATTCATGTGCAGGGCAGAGCCACCCGTGAGATGCTCAATATAGGGCGCACCATGCAGCTTGAACTTGTCGATGATGGTCAGCGAGTCATCCTCAACCACATAGAAATAGCTGTTGTAGCAGTCGCGGGGCACGAAATAGCCGTCCTCACGATCCCACTTGGCATGCTTCACGCCGACATTCTCGGCAGGAATCATCTCGCAGTTGAACATCACGTCCTTCGTGCGATACTTCTTATTATACTGCTCGATAAGTCCGAGGATGCCCTGTACGAAGTGCAGATAGTCGTCATTGGGCGTAATCTTCAGACCCATGAACTCTGCGGCTTCCACAAGACCGTTGATACCGATCGTCAGATACTGACGGGAGATATTGATATAGCCGGCATCGAAGAGCGGCAGCATGCCGCGGGACTGCAGTTCCTTCAGGTTCTCGTTGTAGGCAAGCTGCACCTTATGGCAAAGGTCAATAATGCTGCCCAGATAGTCCAGATAGTCGATCTCGTGGTTCACGGCAAACTGGATGCAACGGTTCAGATTGATAGTGAGCACGCTCTTGGAACCTGTTGAGACGCCACCGGCGCCGAGGGTATAGCTGAAGCCATTGTCGGTAATCTCATTGCGCAGACGGCAGCAAGAGCTCAGCGAGTCTGCATTGTTGCTCATATAGGTGAAGAACGAATGTCCCTCGCTGTACATCTCAGCCGTGAACTCGCCCCATTCAGGATCCTTGCAGTCGCCATTCTCGTCGGTGAGCAGGGCCATTGTCTCCACCGGGAAGGTGAGCAGGGTCTTCGTGCGCTCCTTGTTGAACCACTTCATGAAACGCTTCTGCAGCCATGAGAGGCTCTCCCAATCAGGCTTTGAGCCATCGGGGAAATAGAAATCGCCAAAGATCGACTCGAAGTAATACTTGTCATAGTAGGCAATGTTCCAGAATACGGCCTGATAGTTGCGGGCACCAGTAGGCTGGTTCAGCGTATAGACAATCTGCTCAAAGTAGTCCGTGATCACCTTGTCGATGGTGCGCTTCTTCAGCGAGAGGTCTGCCTGATCATCGGGATGCTTCCAATAGTCGGGGCCATACTCCTTGCCGATGAAATAGTTCATATACATCAGGAACTCCGGTGTGGCACAGGCGCCGCTGAGCATGGAGCTTACCATGAAGACCATGTTGACAAAACCACCAGCGAAGGACTTCAGGTTAGTCGGCGCTGTAGAGTTACCGCCAATGGAGGTAGTACCACCAATCAGCCAAGGATACATCGTGATCGAGGCGCAATAGTTGGCCAGCGACGTCTCATCGTTCTTATATATAAAATGGTGGGTCAGCTTATCAATATATTCATCGGCCAGTTCTTTACCATACATCTTTTTAATACGATCCGTCAGCAGGCGACGGTTCAAACGGATGAAGTTTGACTTCGGCAGTTCGCCGATCAGTGTAGCGATATTCTTGTGCTCCACATTGGCATTGGCATCATACTTCGAACCGGTAGCAGCATTCACAGACTCTGTGTATTCGGAAAGGAACATCATCTTCTCCAGCGTATCGCGATCTTCGGTATGCGTCTGGCGATAGAGGATGAACGACTTAGCCACGTTATAGAAGCCCTCACGCATCAGAGCCTCCTCTACCTGATTCTGGATGTTCTCCACCGTAATATCATCATGGATATCCAGATGGCTGAGGATCTTTGAAATGGTTCCCAAGTCTGTTGGGCAATTCACACTGTCGAATGCTTTCACGATCGCATTCATAATCTTGTCGAGGGAGAACTGGTCTTTAGAACCGTCTCGTTTTGTGATGGTAAAGTTTTTAATTTCCATTGTATTGTTTGTTAATGTTTATGCTACCGTTTTCATACAAAGTTATCCGTTTTGGGAAACTTTTTTGTTTTCGGATTTTAAAAAGTTGTCCGTTTTGGAAAACTCAAATCGGTTGCAAAGGTAATAAATTTCCAGAATACTCCATCACTTTTATATCTAAAAAAAATATAAAATGATAATTAAATATAATTTGGGGCGCATTTCACAAAAAAATTGTATCTTTGTCCCCAAGAACTTAATTCTTCATGATTATGAGTACATTTTTAGTTATTATCATCGTATTGGCGGTCATCGTCATTGGTTATTTCATCTCTACCCAGCGTTCACTGGTCAGTCTTGACGAAATGTGCAAGAATGCGCTGAGTCAGATAGAGGTTCAGCTAAACTCGCGTTTCGATGCCATTATGGCAATGGCCAAGACTGCAGCCAAGTATGCGGCGCATGAGTCGGAGACAATCATCCAAGCTATCCAAGCCCGTGGCGGCAATGGCCGCGCCAACACCCCGGAGGCCATCAATCAGCAATCGGATCTGTTAGGGCAACTGCTGGGAAGGATGAACGTGGTGTTCGAGCGCTATCCCGAACTGAAAGCCAGTGAACTATACATCAATGCACAAAAAGGACAACGGGAGTATGAAGAGAACGTCCGCATGAGCCGTATGGTCTACAACGACACAGCTACGAAGATGAACCGCATGGTGCGCCAGTGGCCTTCGAGTTTCGTGGCTTCCATGCTGCACTTCGATGTGAAAGATTACCTGAAAGTGGATAGTGAGGAGAAGAAGCAATACCCCAACCTCGATGAAGCATTCAAGAAGTAAGGTATTCCTGTTGTTGGCGCTGTTGTCATCAGCCACAACACTGTTGGGGCGCCCGCAACTGAAGAACCTGGACATACAGGTAGTCTTGGCCCATAACGGTGATGCCCGTATCACCGAGACCCGCACTATGGACATCGACTCCGAAGGTACGGAGTGCTACATCGTCATCGGCAACCTTAACGGCAGCGAGGTGCGTGACCTTGAAGTGAGCGACGAGACGGGGCAAAGCTATACCAACCTCGGTAGCTGGGATATCAACCAAAGCCGAAATTGGAAAGCCGGCAAATGCGGTATTGTGAGCAAGCACAACGGCTACGAACTCTGCTGGGGCCTTGGCGACAGTGGCAAACGTACCTATATCACCAGTTATACTGTCACCCGTCTGTTGAAAGGCTACGATGACGCTGACGGTTTCAACTATATGTTCGTGACCCAGGGCATGTCACCCCTACCCGACCACGTAAAACTGACCATCATCCCTGAAGACTCCATACACTTTACTTCTGAAAATACTGGTATTTGGGGATTCAGATACAAGGGTGACATCAATTTCATGAATTACCAGATAGTGGCAGAGAGCAGCGAACCCTTTGACAGCCGCAGCGCCATGATTGTCATGGCCCGTATCAACAAGGGACTGTTTGAACCTGCCGACATCAGAAGCGGCAGCTTTGAGGATCTGAAGGAGCTCGCCTTCGAAGGGAGCGACTATACCAGCGATGAAGAATGGACGACAGACGACACACTAGCACTGCTCTTCCTCGTCGTCGGGTTCTTCATCGTACCTGTATTATTCCTGATCATATACCTTATATATATATGGAGAGCCAGAAGGAAGGTCATGAAAGACCTGAACTGGTATCGCGACATCCCCTATGACGGTAATCTGCAACAGACGAACAACGTTCTGAATGCCTATAAGTATTTCGGCACAGACTACAACAACCTGCTTTCTGCCTGTATCCTGAAACTCATCAATCTAGGTGCCATTACCATTGAGCAGCATCTGGACAAGAAAGGCAAGAACGTGCAGAATTTCGTCATCCACCCATTGAAGGACGAACAAGACCTGCCCGTACTTCTAAAGAAAGTCCATGCCATTTTCCAACAGGCAGCAGGCAAGGACACCGTTCTCGAGCCAAAAGAACTGAAGGCATACATGAAGAGCGCCTACAACCAAAATATCACCGACTCTTTCATCAGTACCCTTCATACCAAGACGAGCATTTCCAATTTGAAGGACCACCTAGACGAAGTGCGCCAGGTCTTTGGTCTTAAGAAATATCTCAAGGAGTTCTCTCTGATCGACGAGCGTCATGTCGGAGAAGTCGCGTTGTGGAAGGACTATATGATCTACGCAACACTCTTCGGCATTGCAGACCAAGTGATACGGGATATGAAAAAGATCAATCCCGAATACTTCAATATGGATCAGGTAGCCCAGCAAATGGCCAATGAGACGACGCTTCCGACAATCTATTCAACGTTACACTCCAGCACCAGCCGTGCTGCTGTGAGTAAGGCTGAACGTGAAGCAAGGACTTCTGGCGGTGGAGGGCGCTCCTCGTGGAGTGGCGGAGGCGGAGGCTTTTCTGGCGGAGGCTTCGGCGGCGGCGTCAGATAAACTTGTCTGCTGCAATATCTTGAGCAAGTCAGTACAGTTTTTCGATTCAGCAGACGAATATTACAAATTAATTTCGTACTTTTGCATCCGATAGCGAAAAAAAGAATATGATGGACGATGATTTTGACATACATGAGGAGCGTTTCTCCCAAGGTGAGAAAGACTTTGAGAATGCCTTGCGCCCCTTGAGCTTTTCCGATTTCAGCGGTCAGAAAAAGATCGTTGAGAATCTGGAAGTGTTTGTCGAGGCTGCCAAATATCGTGGCGAACCCCTTGACCATACCCTGCTACACGGTCCTCCCGGACTTGGCAAAACGACACTCTCGAACATTATTGCCAACGAATTAGGCGTCGGTTTTAAGATCACTTCCGGTCCTGTGCTCGACAAACCCGGGGATCTGGCAGGTATCCTGACCTCACTGGAGAAGAACGACGTGCTCTTCATCGATGAAATCCATCGTCTCTCGCCCGTCGTGGAGGAATACCTCTATTCCGCCATGGAAGATTATCGCATCGACATTATGATTGATAAGGGACCTTCCGCCCGCAGCATACAGATAGACCTCAATCCATTCACGCTGGTAGGTGCCACCACCCGCAGCGGTCTGTTGACAGCTCCACTCCGTGCACGTTTTGGCATCAATATGCACTTGGAGTATTATGAGCCAGAGACCTTACAGGCCATTATCGAGCGTTCCGCCAGTATCCTAGGTGTACCTATCACTGAAGACGCGGCTTTGGAGATTGCAGGCCGCAGCCGAGGAACGCCTCGTATTGCCAACGCCCTGTTACGCCGTGTACGGGATTTTGCCCAGGTAAAGGGCAACGGCAAGATCGATACCAAGATTACAAAAATAGCCTTGACGGCTCTCAATATCGACCAGTATGGTCTTGACGAGATCGACAACAAGATCCTGCTCACCATCATCGATAAGTTTAAAGGAGGCCCCGTCGGCATTACGACCATTGCCACTGCCATCGGTGAGGATGCCGGTACCGTAGAGGAAGTTTACGAACCCTTCTTGATTATGGAAGGTTTCATCAAGCGTACCCCCCGTGGTCGTATGGTAACCGAACTGGCATACAAGCATTTCGGGCGCAATCCCTATAGTGGCAACATTATGGAACCCAATCTTTTTGACTAGTGACTATTTGGCAATATGAGTGAACAGTTAAGAACAGGTATTATCGTTGGGAGTTTCGATCCTTTTACCATCGGCCACGATTCTATTGTGCGCCGTGCACTGCCATTATTCGACCGTCTTGTTATCGGTGTGGTAGGCGACAATGTACACAAGCCCAACATGCGCCCTGCTGAAGAGCGCATGCAGGCAATTCTGGATCTATATGCTGACGAAAGTCGTATTGAAGTAAAGACATTTCATGGTCTGGCGATGGATTTCGCAAAAGCAGAGAATGCCCAGTTTATCGTCAAGGGGGTGCGCAATACCAGTGATTTTGAATACGAACAATGGCAAGCCGATTTTAATCGCAAGTTAGGCGGTATCGAGACTATCTTACTCTACACGGAACCAGAATTAGCCAGCATCTCATCAAGTGCGCTACGAGAATTGTCGCACTTTGGAGTTGACGTAAGCGAATATATCCCAACAGCAAAAGGTAAAAAGAAATAATCATGATAACATATAACACTGACGGGGTGAAATTCCCCAATATCAAGAAACGTGAGACATCCAACTGGATTCATAAAGTAGCTGAATCCTATGGCAAAAAAGTTGGCGAAATAGGCTATATGTTTGTTAATGACGAAAAAATACTGGAAGTCAATAACGAATATCTTGGCCACGACTATTACACCGACATCATCACCTTCGATTATTCAGAAGGCAAAGTTCTTAATGGTGATCTTGTCATCTCTCTCGACACCGTCTTCACTAATGCCGACAAATTCAGTCGCCCATATGATGAAGAACTTCACCGTGTCATCATTCATGGAATTCTCCATCTTTGTGGTATCAATGACAAAGGGCCAGGAGAACGCGAAATCATGGAGGCTGCAGAAGAAAAGGCGCTGGCAATGAGATAATTTATATCAATAATTGCCCCTTTTTTCCATCAATAAAACAAAATGAATATCTTATGCGAAAAAAAGAACGTCTATTATTTCAAAAAAATGTCTACTTTTGCACCCGAAAAAGTTATTCATATATATGATAGAAACCAGCAGAGGGTTAAACGACAGCTATATAGAGCAAAATAGAGGGCCAAAAATTAATGAAGCATTAGACGGCGACGTGATGTTTCTGAATGATTTGCGGAAGATCACGAATCTATCGGCAATGAGGAAAGGGTATAATACCATTATCCATTGTCAGGGAGGCCGCATTCTGGTAGAAATCGGTGGTAATCAACAGGTTAAAATACAACCTGGGCAAATGTTACTGATTCCTGCGGGAAAACTAGTACAACCGCTGATGATCAGTACAGACGTCAATGCCAGTGTCCTGTTGATTTCGGACAAGACGCTGAAATCTGCGCTTGGCAACCAACTTAGCATTTGGAATAAAGCGATGTATATGAAGGAAATATACGTTGTTGAGGAAGCCGGATGGGTAGAAGCGATGGAGAGCTATGCACGGACTATTTTCAAGACGGGGCCTCTGCCTGTTCTCTTTCGCGAGATCCTCTCTTCATTCCTGCGGATGATGCTGTTGATGATTTGCGAAGAACTAATGCAGCACGATGACATGACCAGTTTGAATGATGCCTCAACGACGCATGACAAAGAGGTCTTCAACGAGTTCCTCCAACTGCTATCCCAGCAGAATCAGAAACGCCAACGCGTATCGTACTATGCTGACAAAATGAACATTTCTCCCAAGTATCTCTCATCTATCTGCAAGAAAGTAAGTGGCAAGAACCCTATGCGCTGGATTACAGAGAATGCGATGCAAGACTGTTATTCTCTACTGAAAGATACTGATTTAAGCGTAAAAGAGATATCGAATCGTCTGGGCTTTCCTAATCCCTCGTTCTTCGGACAGTATTTCCGGGAGCAGGCAGGAGTGACACCTATGGAATATCGGATAGAACATAAAAGGATATAATGATGATGAATGAAGTAAAGATTGTCAAAGTAACCTCTCAAAAAGAGATGGATGACTTCATCCACGTGGTAGATGATATCTATCGCGATTATCCTCAATATGTTCCAGAGTTTGAGAATGATGTCCGTGGACTTTTTTCCATCAAGACGAATCCCGGACTGGAATTTTCAGACATCCAGCCATTTGTTGCCTATCAGAACAATCAGGTCGTAGGCCGTATTGTAGGCATCGTAAACCATAAGGCTAACAAAAAGTGGAAGACGAACAACGTGCGTTTCTCCATGATAGAGTTCATCGACGACCTCAATGTATCTCGGGCTCTCCTCGAAACCGTAGAAAAATGGGGAAAGTCTTTAGGAATGGAAAATATTCATGGTCCTCTCGGCGTAACAGACTTTGATAAGGAAGGTATGCTTGTAGAGGATTTCGATTTGACGGGTTCGATGACCGCCATCTATAACCCCCCATATTATCCTCGCCACATGGAAGCATTAGGCTTTGCCAAAGAGGTGGACTGGTTACAAGTACGCATCAATATCCCCAAGGAAGTGCCTCCCAGATATGCGAGGGTGGCACAATACGCCAGAGAGAATATCGGCCTGCGTGTCAGGAAATGTTCCATGAAAGAGTTATTAGGTGAATATGGACAAAAGGTTTTCGCCTTACTCAATCAGGCATACGCTCCTATCTTCGGTTTCTCGGAGCTTTCACCTAAACAGGTGGACAACTTCCTCAACAAGTACCTGAGGCTAATAGATAAACGGATGATACCAATTATTGAAAACGACAAGGAAGAAGTCGTTGGTGTTGCCGTAACAATGGGAAGTTTGGTCAAAGCACTGCAGTTGTCACGAGGCCGCCTGTTTCCTTTCGGGTGGTATTATCTGCTCCGTTCTTTGAAATGGAAGCACGAGGAAAGTGCAGAGATGCTATTAATCGCCGTTCGTCCTGACTATCAAGGATTAGGTGTCAACGCGATGTTCTTTGACAACCTTATACCTATTTATAATAAATATGGCATCCTTTGGGCAGAGACGGGGCCTCAGCTAGAGGATAATGTACGAGAACTGACGCAGTGGAAACCGTTAAAGCCGACATTCGTCAAACGGCGTCGCTGCTACATTAAGAAATTGTAATTACATAACAAATAAAGAAAATGGAAAGAAGAGTAGTAATAACAGGACTGGGAATATGGTCGTGCTTAGGAACGACACTCGACGAAGTACGCCAGTCGCTGTATTCCGGGAAAAGTGGTATTATTTTCAGTCAAGAACGCAAAGACGCAGGTTTTCGTTCTGCCTTGTGTGCTGATGTACCCAAAGCCAATCTTAAGCCATACGTCAATCGTGACTTACGTAAGTTAATGCCTGAAGAAGCAGAATATGCTTATATGACGACACTTCAGGCCTTGGAACATGCGCATCTTGACCAGGACTTCCTGGATAAGAACGAAGTGGGTGTCATTTTCGGCAATGACTCTGTAGCAGAAGCTACCATGCGTGCTTTGGACAAGTTCCGTCAGGCTGGTTCTACAGCCGCTTGTGGAAGCGGGGCGATTTTCCAGTCTATGAACTCAACAGTGACCATGAACCTGGCCACTCTGTTTCATCTGAAAGGAATCAACCTGACTGCATCTGCTGCCTGTGCTTCAGGCTCTCATGCTGTTGGTCTGGGATATCTTCTGATTAAAAATGGTCTACAGGACTGTATCGTTTGTGGTGGAGCACAAGAAGCTAATATGTTCAGCGTCGCTTCCTTCGACGGACTTATGGCCTTTTCTAATCGTGAAGATGAGCCCACGAAGGCAAGTCGTCCTTTCGACAGAGACCGTAATGGATTAATTCCAGGTGGTGGTTCCGCCACAATTATTATTGAGAGTTATGAACACGCTGTAAAACGCGGTGCGCCTATCTTGGCAGAGATCGTCGGATGGGGATTCTCAGGCAACGGCGACCATATCTCAACCCCAAATGTTGCAGGCCCTGCCCGCTCTTTGGAACTCAGTCTTAAGAATGGTGGTATCAATCCACGCGATATCGGCTATGTGAACGCTCATGCCACCTCTACCAAGGCTGGTGATGGTCGTGAGGCACTTGCCATTGCCCAGATTTTCGGCGATTACCGCGTACCTGTAACCTCTACAAAGAGCCAAACAGGCCATGAGATGTGGATGGCAGGTGCTTCGGAACTCATCTATTCGTTGCTGATGATGAAAAACGACTTTATCGCAGGATCGCTCAACTTCGAGAATCCCGATGAGGAGACCGCCTGCATCAACGTCATTCCCGAAACGAAGGAGACACATTTCGACATGTTCCTCAGCAACTCTTTCGGCTTCGGCGGCACTAATTCGACATTAATTATCAAAAATTTATAAAGTAAAGTTATGACACGTAATGAAATCATTGAGCAGGTGAATGGCCTGCTGGAAGAAGAGTTCGAAATCGAACAGAGTGAGTTCGCACCTGATGCTTCTATGAAGGAAGTGCTTCAGCTTGACAGCATTAACCTCGTAGACCTGGTTGCCCTTGTACAGTACACTTATAAGATCACCATCCCCGCAGAAGACCTGCCGAAGATGAAGACCTTCAACGACCTGTACGATTATATTGAGCAGCATCTGGAGAAATGACATCATTCTTCGTAAGGCTCTCTGAGTATTTCAGCAACCACCGGCTAGCTTGCTGGCTGTCGATGGTTGCCCTGTTTGTCTTTTTCGGCTACTTTGCCACTCAGATTCATCTGGAAGAAGACATCAATAAACTGATGCCGTCATCAAAAAACGAGGACGGCACCACCAAACTTGCCTTTGCTGATCTGAAAATCAAGGACAAGACATTCTTATTGTTTGAAGGAAAGAATCCAGAGAACCTTACGGAGATCTGCGATAATTTCGTAGATTCATTACTTCTGCGCGACTCTGTCAGTCAGACGATCGGAGACATCTTCTACCGCCTGCCCGACGACTTGATGATGGATGGTGTGGACTATCTGAGCGAGCATTTCCCGGCATACATCGACACTTCTGCCTACGTACAGTTCGATTCGTTACTGACACGTGAACATTTCATCACGCAGATGAAGCAGAACCACGAAGACCTGACGGGTGAATTTGGCGAGATGTTCCCAGAATTGATTCAGATGGATCCCATGGGTATGCGGAATGTGCTAGCCAAACAGATGATGCCCCTATTGAATGCCGGAGGAGGCAGTTACAAAACGATCGACGGCCATTTCTTTGTACCTGACTCAACGGTCTGTATCGCTTTTATCACACCACGTTTCTCTGCCACTAATACTGGTCAAGGATCAGCATTGTTCCAGATGCTGAATGAACAGATTGACCATTTTGCCAAGAGCCATCCTGATATACGTATCAGCTACCATGGCACACCTGCCAGCGGCTTTTATAACTCTACGCAGATCAAACACGACCTGACGACCACCATTACTGGAGCACTTATCCTTGTATTGGTATTCCTCTTTATCTGTTTCCGTAACTGGGACACCATACCGCTATTGTTATTGCCTGTGGCATTTGGAACACTCTTCGGCCTTGCCATGATGTACTGGCTGAAAGGGCAGTTCTCGCTTTTGGCCTTAGGAATAGGCGGTGTCGTACTCGGTGTGGCATTAAGTTATGTACTCCATATCATAACCCACTTCAAGTACGTTGGCGACACGAAAAAACTATTGCGCGACCAGGTAAAACCTGTATGGTTGGGCTGTCTTACCACCATCGGTTCCTTTGCAGGACTGATCTTTATCCAAACAGATCTTTTACAGGACTTTGGACTCTTTGCTGCCTTTGCCATTCTGGGCACGACCTTATTCAGTCTGACTTATCTGCCTCAACTGTTGAGCGCAAAACGAAATAAAGTATATCTGAAAGCATTCGCTCTCATTGACCGTTTCAATACCTATCCTTTTGACAGGAAGAAAGGACTGATTGCCGTTATTGTCATCATTATGGCAGTCTGCGTCAGTGCATATCTGATCGGAGGTACGCGTTTTGATGCAGACATGCACAATCTCGGCTACTTGGACGAGATGACCGAATATTCAGAGAACTTGCTCCGCGACAAGACCTACACTGGTGACAAACAGAAATATTTTGCCAGCGAAGGTAAGACGATGGAAGAGGCTATTGAGCATTTCAGTACCCTCGATGAAAAATTAGACTCACTCAAGCGACTCGGACTTGTAAAGAGCTACACACCTACCAACCAGATTTTTGTACCTATCAGTAAGCAGCAAGAGCGCATTAAGGCCTGGAAGGAATACTGGACAGAAGACCGTCTGTCAAAGGTTCATCGCCTTATTGCCGAGACTGCCCCACAAGCAGGACTGCATCCGGAAGCCTTCGATTCTTTCTTTGAGGCTGCCAGAGCCGATTATGAAGCAGACTCTCTTTATGCCGCAGGCCTCATCCCTGAAGGCTATCAGTCAACACTCATGGAACAAAGCTATGGTGGCAATTATCTATGTTTCACTTCTGTCCGCTGTGCAAATGACTCTATAAGAAGTAGTCAAAGCGATTATATCCGTATTTGTGATGCTATTGCTCAAGACCCTCATCTCTTAGTCCTTGACACCTATTATTATACGACAGATACACTGATACACATGAGTGAAGATTTTAATGTATTGCAATGGATCTCCATGCTTTTCGTCTTCCTCGTATTGTTCATCAGTTTCCACTTCAATATCAAACATACCCTGTTGGGCTTTATGCCCATTCTGCTGAGCTGGATGATTGTACTCGGTGCAATGGTGATTTTCAACATGAGATTTAACCTCATCAACATCATCATCTCCACCTTTATCTTCGGTATCGGAGTAGACTACAGCATCTTTGTCATGAATGGCCTGACTGATAATGATAGTCAGAAACTGAGCTACCACAAGACGGCGATCTTCTTTAGCGCCATCACCCTGATAGTGACCGTCAGCAGTATGGTTCTTGCCGTACATCCTGCTATCAAATCGGTAGGTTTCTCTACTTTAGTGGGCCTATTGTCGGCTGTTGTCCTATCTTATGTCCTTCAACCTGCCGTCTATCGATGGCTAAACCGCAATAAGGCATGAAATACGACGTAGTAATCATAGGAAGCGGTTTCGGTGGACTTGTCTGTGCACACTTGCTGTCACAGACAGGCAGAAGTGTATTGGTTCTGGAAAGACAGGTACAGCCAGGCGGTTGTATCCAGAGCTACCGCCGCCACAATAACACCTTCGATACTGGACTACACTATATTGGAGGTTTGGGTGAAGGTCAACAGCTGAATAAGATCTTTTCACACCTAGGACTCATGAAACTGCCCTGGCATCGCCTGGATCCTGACGGATTTGACCAGGTGACAATTGCAGGGCAGACTTATGCTTTCGCTGAAGGCTACGAACAGTTTGTCAGTAGGTTAGCAGACCATTTCCCACAGGAAAGGGAGGCTTTACGACAATATACCGAGGCACTCCAACGGGTAGACAATGTAGATTTCGGCTCGAATGATGCCTATCGGCTATTTGGCATCAGTGCCTATAAATATCTGACAGAGACCTTCTCGGATCCTTTGCTCATCAATGTGCTCTCGGGAACCGCCCTGAAAATGGAGCTGCGACAAGAGTCCTTGCCATTTTTCACCTTTGCCCATGGCAACAGCAGTTTCATTCAGAGCAGCTGGCGCCTGAAGGGTGACGGTAACCTGATAGTACAATCCCTCACTGATGACATCCTCGCTCATGGCGGTGAAATCATTTGCCGTGCGGAAGTTGAGGAGCTTATTGAGAAGGAAGGACGAATCGTTGCCGCCAAGTGCAGGAACGGGGAGATTTATGAAGGCAACACTTTCATCAGCGACATCTATCCTGCACAGACCTTCGAGATGATCAAAGAATCTCAGGTCTTACGCAAGCTTTTCCGTCGTCGCATGAGCAGTATGGAGAATACGTTTGGCATTTTCACAGCCTCACTCCTGCTGAAGCCAGAAACCCTCCCTTATTTTAACCATAACAAATGGGTTTATCGCCGACCTAATGTATGGACCTTCTATCAAGATCCTGGTGCTGTCGGTGGCGTGATGATTAGTTGCCGTGTTCCAGAAACGGGCAATTACACCACGCAAGTAGATCTGCTGACACCCATGCCCAAGCAGCTGTTTGAAAAGTGGTCTGACACACATATCGGACATCGTGGCGAAGCGTATGAAGCCATGAAGCGACAGATGGCCGATGAATGCATCGCTCTGGCAGAGACTGTCATCCCGGGGCTGCATGATATGATTAGTCAGCAATACACCAGTACGCCACTCACCTATCGCGACTATACGCTGACACCCGACGGTTCTGCCTATGGCGTGAGAAGAGACTGCCGTAACCTCGTCATCACCATGCTGTCACCAAGGACACCGATTCCCAATCTGCTGTTAACAGGACAAAACCTGATGCTCCATGGCTTGGAAGGCGTCAGCATGACGGCTTTGCTCACATGTTCGGAATTATTAGGAAAGGAATATATTAAACAGATTATTAATTAAAATATAAGCAGTATGAGAAAATTGTTGCTATTTCTAACATTTTTGTGCCAGTTCACTATAGGTGTAGCCCAGCAAGCAGACTTCCAGAAAGCCGTAGCACGTTATAAAAATACCACAAGCGTAACCGCGACAGCCACTAAGACCACACACAGACAGGCTGTAGCGAAAGATGCAGTTACCAAAGGACAACTCACTATGAAGCGTCCGTCAACAGTCAGTATCGTGATGGAAGGAGAAAAGGACCAGCTGCTGATGCAAGGCAGCACCTTTACGATGGTAGTCAAAGGGAAGAAGCATACCACCAGCAGTGAGAAGAACGTACAGTTTGCTTCCTTCCAGACTGTGTTTGAGAGTATCCTATCTGGTGGTGCTAAGGATATTTCAAAGTTAGGCGACCTGACCATCAATAAAGAAGGTAACACCCTTGTGCTGACCATCACACCGAAGGCAGAAGACAAGAAGACTGCCCGCAGGATGCTATTCTCTTCGTTCGTGCTAACCATCGACACGAAGACTTCCGAACTGAAATCGCTCCGGATGAATGAACGCTCGGGCTATACAGAATATACATTTTCAGGATATCAGTTTAAATGATCAGACATCAGAAGATCTATCTATTCATCTGCCTGTTGCTATGCTGCCTGCCGATGATGGCACAGCAGATCTCAGGAAAAGTCACCGATGCAGAAACAGGTGAAGAAATCCCTTATGCCAGTGTGGTTTATAAGGGACACAATGTTGCTGTCATCTCAAATCTCGACGGAATCTATCATATCAATCGGCACCAAGGTTGGAAAATCACCTTCAGTGCCGTAGGCTATCAGTCGCAGGAGATCACAATTAACGAGAAGACAAAGAGTCCGCTGGATGTTGCCTTGAAACCTGACAGACAACAATTGGCAGAGGTCACCGTCAGTGCCAAAAAAGGCAAGTACAGCCGAAAGAACAATCCTGCCGTAGAGTTGATGAAGAAGGTTATCGCAGCGAAGAAGCTGTCCGATCTGGCAAACCACGACTATTACAAATATGATAAGTACCAGAAACTGACGCTTGCAGCCAACGACCTGACTCCCAGCCGTCTGGAAAAGAAGCCATTCTCCAGTACCCCATGGTTGCTTGACCAGGTGGAAGCCTGCCAGTATAACAAGAAGATGATACTGCCTATCAGTGTCGATGAAACGGTTTCAGAGATTATTTATCAGAAGAATCCTCAATCCAAAAAGACGATTATCAAAGGAGAACAGTCATCAGGTATCAACGACCTGATCCAGACTGGCGATATCTTGAATATCGTCTTAAAAGATGTCTTTACAGACGTAGATCTCTACGACGACCAAATCCGACTGCTGCAGTTCCCGTTTACTTCACCCATCGGCAAGGACGCCATCGCCTTTTATCGCTTTTATATCCAGGATACGCTCAAGATAGAGCGCGACAGTTGTATCCACCTACACTTCCTGCCGAATAACCAAATGGACTTCGGCTTCCGTGGAGACATCTATATCCTGAAGGATTCTTCATATCACGTACGTCGTTGCGAACTGACACTCCCTAAACAGACTTCTGTCAACTTCGTCAAGAACCTGCGGATAGAACAGGATTTTGAGCAGTTGGATAATGGCGAGTGGGTTCTTACGCGTGATGACATGATAACAGAGTTGGAGTTCGCTAAGTTCATCCAACAGGCAATCGTCATCCGGAATACGCGACTTACCGACTATTCTTTCGAGCCATTGCCAAAGAAGATGTTTAAGGGAAAGCGCACGGAAATCAAGGAACCTGATGCCGGTATGCGCGGCAAGACGTTCTGGAACCAATACCGTCAGGTAGAGTTGACGAAGAGCGAGAGTTCCATGGACAGCTTTATCAAGCAGATTCAGAACATCAAAGGATTCAAGTATATCATGTTCGGCCTCAACGCGCTGATTGAGAACTCTATCGAGACAGGAGAACCCAACAAGATAGACATTTCACCCGTCAATACGATATTAACCAATAATAAACTCGACGGCTGGCGAAACAGACTCAGCTTTCAGACCACAGCCAATCTGAACAAACGCTTCTTTACCTCTGGCTACTATGCGCATGGTTGGGGTAGCCACAAGAACTATTACAGCGCCACTGCCACCTATTCATTTATAGATAAGGTATATATGCCTTGGGAATATCCGAAGCGTACCCTGCAATTGGAAAGTACTTACGATGTCTGTACGCCTAGCGACCGTTTCCTGCCTACTGATAAGGATAACTTCCTGGTGGCCTTCAAATGGACGGGCATCGATAAGATGATGATCTTCAATCGTCAACAACTGGCATTTGAATACGAGGCATACGGTGGACTCAAGTCAACGCTGAAACTCAAGGCTGAGGAGTTTGAGGCTTGTGGCGCCATGTCATTCCGAAAACTCAGCGAGCCGTATGTGGAATACGATGAGATGGTACCCCATCATGAGTTCCTGCGTACCACCGAACTCTTCGCCGAACTCCGCTATGCACCTGATGAGACCTATATCAACAGCAAACAGCGTCGCGTAACCATCAATCACGATGCGCCAGCCATCTCCATCAGCCATACCTTTGGCTTCAGGAACATTCTTGGCGGTCAATATACCAGCAATCTCACAGAGGCCAAGATCTATAAGCGCTTCTGGCTCAACAGTTGGGGTAAGATTGATGCTTTCGTAAAAGGTGGTATCCAGTGGAACCAGGTACCTTACCTGCTCCTGATACAGCCACCTGCCAACCAGTCGTTCGTGATTGAGGAAGAGATGTTTAATCTGATTAACAACATGGAATTCCTCAATGACCGCTATGCCTCGCTGATGCTCTCATGGGACCTGAACGGTAAGTTCTTCAACCGCATTCCGTTGATCAAGAAACTGAAGTGGCGCGAATATCTGGCAATCAATACCTTCTGGGGCGACTTGTCAGACAAGAACAATCCTTTCCTGCCACAGAATGCCAATAGCAATAAGCTGATGTACTTCCCTAAAGGCTGTAATGTGATGGATCCCAAGCAGCCCTATGTCGAAGTCATCGTGGGTATACACAATATCTTCAAACTGATCCATGTGGAATATGTGCGCCGCCTGAATTACCTCTATCTGCCCACAAGTGAGAAGTGGGGTATCAGGTACATTTTCCGCTTAACATTCTAATAGATTGCAATATGAATGAACAATATTATCAGACGCTGAAATCTGCTGAGACAGAAGACTGGCTGGATTTCCATGTCATCCGTCCTTTCTGTTTCCAACTGGCACGCCTTTTTGCCCATTTCGATATCCATCCTAACACCGTTACCATTGCCTCAATGATCATCGGGGCCGGCAGTACCTGGTTCTTTGCACATGGATCTTTCTATTACGAGGGCATAACGGGACTGGCCAACAATCTCTTCGCCATCTTCCTGCTGATGTGGGCCGATTTCTTTGACTGCACAGATGGTCAGTTAGCTCGTCTGACAGGCAAGAAAAGTCACGTAGGCCGCATTCTTGATGGTGTTGCAGGCTTCGTGTGGTTCATTCCCATCTATCTTGGTTTAGTGTGGCGATTCTTCTTGCACCATGACCTTGAGTTCTCATGGCTGGGCATCAGCAACACTTCGGAGAATACAATCATCATAACGGCTATCGTATTGGTGTTGGCATGCATTTCAGGTTTTATGGGAATAGGAGGCCAACAGCGATTGGCAGACTATTATATTCAGGTACATCTCTTCTTCCTGAAGGGTGAAAAGGATAGCGAGCTCGACAATTCTGCCCGCCAACAGGAGATCTATGACCAGATGACAAAAGATACGCCCTACTATGAAAGATGGTTTCAGAAATCCTATATCGACTATACCAAAAAGCAGGAGAAGTCTACACCGCAGTTCCAGCGGTTAATGACGGTATTGAAACAGAAATACGGTGGCATTGACAAGATGCCCGAGGGTGCTCACAAGGAATTTCACGATAAATCCCTGGCACTCATGAAGTGGAATGGTCTGCTTACCTTCAATTTCCGTTCATTCTGGCTGTTCTTGTTCTGCCTGTTAGATATCCCTGCCATGAATTTCGTCTGGGAAATCATCGCCATGGGTCTTCTTACTAAATATGTCAATTATCGTCACGAAGCATTCTCAAAGAAGATTGCTGACATGATATAATATAATAAAGGTATGAAGTGGACGAAACAACGACTGAATAACCTGTTTTTCTTTCTCGGCATAGCCGCTGTGGTGGTGATGCTGCTGACGTTCGACGTCAGTTTCATCGAATTGTGGCAGCATCTGTGCCATGCAGGTTACTGGCTGATTCCGATAGTCGGCGTTTGGATCCTCATCTATGGCATCAATGCCCTTTCCTGGCAAACGATCATACGCAGCAAATGCAGGGAAGCAGAACATGATGGCACCAGTACCGTCAAGGAAATCAGCTTCTGGCGCATCTATCGTCTGACAATTACAGGCTATGCCCTGAACTACGCCACACCTGTCGGCGGCTTAGGCGGCGAACCATACCGTATCATGGAGTTGTCGAAAGATATCGGCAATCAGCGTGCTGCATCCTCTGTCATCCTCTATGCGATGATGCATTTCTTCGCGCATTTCTGGTATTGGTTCTCCAGCATCTTCATCTATCTGGCGCTGGCAGCCATCGGCGATCTGCCTATCAATACAGCTATCGCCACCCTGCTTGGCATCGTCATCGTATTCTGCCTCATTGCCTTCTACATCTTCTCCAAAGGCTATCGTAACGGTCTAGTGGCAAACATCATCCGTTGGATAAGTCATATCCCCGGACTGAAGGGGTGGAGTATCCGTTTTCAGGAGAAACATAAAGAGTCGTTGCGCAATATCGATGAACAGATTGCTGCGCTCTATGCCAACGACAAGCAGGCTTTCTATCGCAGTCTGCTGCTGGAGTATCTCTCACGCGTCGTTCAGAGCAGCGAGGTTATGTTTATGCTCCTGTTGTTTGGCATTGACTGCGGCGGCGGTTTTTCAGGGCTGCTGCTTACATTCCTGCACAGTTTCCTGATTGTGTCGTTCACAACGCTCTTTGCCAATCTGATAGGCTTCCTGCCCATGCAGCTCGGCGTTCAGGAGGGTGGTTTCGTGCTCTCGATTGCTGCCCTTGGTCTTTCTGCAGCCTTAGGCATCTTCGTGAGTATCATCTGCCGCGTCAGGGAAATCATCTGGATTATCATAGGAATATTACTGATGAAAATATATAAATAATAAAAACACATAAGACTCTATGGAAGAAATAATGAACTATCTCGACAGAAACGAGTTTAACTTTGAGCCCAGCCAGAAAGTGGTTGATGCCATCAAGCGTTTCGATCCTAAGACGCTCTGTTTCTATACCCGCATTTACGATCAGGGTAAGAAAAGCGTCATCTCTGTACGTCTCAGCGAGATATACGGCATACCTGAGGAGCAGGTACTCTTGACCTATGGCGGAGAGGATATGTTAAAGAATGCCATCCACTATTTCCTGATGGTTGGCGACAATAAAAAGATCCTCATCCCTGAGTTCTCATGGTGGTATTACAATCGTGTTGCCAGCGAGTGTGGCGGCACCTTTGAAATGTATCCGCTTCATGAGAAGGATGATACTTTCGCCTACGACATCGATGAGGTAATTGAATACACAAACCGTGTTCATCCGCGCATGCTGTTGCTGGCATCGCCCAACAACCCGACAGGTAATGGTCTGACATCCGAGGAAATCGGACGTATCATGGAGCATATCCCTTCAGACACGATGGTACTCATCGACGAGGCTTACGCCAGCTTTATCACTTCGGATACCGATTATATTGCTCCGCTGGTCAACAAGTACAGCAATCTGATTATCTCGCGTACCTTGTCTAAGTTCTACGGTCTGCCTGGGCTCCGTGTGGGTTTCGGATTCATCGGCAAGGGTCACGAACAGTTCGAGAGCTATGTCAATAAGTATCTGGGCTATAACCGCTTCTCTGAGGCCGTTGCACTTGCTGCACTCGACAGCGATGAGCACTATCGTCGGGTAGCCGATGATATGGAATGGGGCCGTCAGCTCTATAAGAAGGAACTGGGCAATCTTCCCGGATTCAAGGTATATAAGTCGGTAGCCAACTTTATCCTCATCAAGTATCCACTAGAGATTAAGGACGCCTTGATGGATGCTCTGAAGATTCAGAACTATAAGATCAAGTTTATGGGCGACAAGGGTCTGGAGTCGTGCCTCCGCATCACGCTGGGCCGCAAGGAGCAGACACAAACGGTGGTCGACACCATCCTGAAAGTAGTTAAAGAACAGCAATCATGATTGGAGTAATTCTGGCAGCAGGCATGGCCAAACGTCTGCGTCCTTTAACAGATACGATGCCTAAATGCCTGCTGAAGGTCGGCAAGCGCACCTTGCTGGAGCGCACCGTCGATGCGATGCGCCAGACTGGCATTAGCGAATTTGTGGTGGTGACAGGTTATCGGAGCGAGATGATCCGTGAGTTCCTCGATGATTACGCCAGCAAGACACAAAGCAAATTCACCTTTCTCCACAATGCCGACTATGAGCACAACAACAACATCTATTCGCTTTGGATGGCCGGCGAAGTGGTTCGCGGCAAGGAATTCCTGCTGATGGACAGCGACATCCTTTGCGATCCTGCGGCTGTTGTGCGCATCGCTGAGGAGCCAAGTGCGGCCTTGGCCGTAAACCGGCATGAACTGGGAGAAGAAGAGATGAAGGTGGTTGTCGACGCCGAAAACCGCATCACAGAAATCAGCAAGACTTGCCGCCCAGAGGATGCGATGGGCGAATCTGTGGGTATCGAGAAGATTACCGCTGCGTATAGCGAAGCACTCTATCGCGAACTCGATCAGATGATTCTTCAGGAACAGCTTATCGACATCTTCTACGAACGAGCCTTCGAACGCCTGATTCCTCAAGGCCAGACCTTCCGAGTTGTAGATACCACCAACTACTTCTCTTATGAACTCGACACACCTGAAGACTTCAAGCGTGCACAGGAACTGATGCCTGAAGAACTGTTATAAACAACTTATTTCCAACCCTTTTGCGACAGATTTCATGCCCGTGCATGGAGTTTGTCGCAATTTCGTTTTGCTGTCGCTACAACTGAAGACAAAAAAGAGAAAAAAAGTTGGAATGAAGCGAAAACCGTCGTACCTTTGCATCGTCAATCAAAACAAAAACGGTTGACAAGAGATTTGAGAATATAAAAATAAAAATAGTATTAACATTTAAAATTAAAGAAAGGAAAAGAATTATGGCAAAGACACCAGTTTCAATGAAGATCGACGGTTACAAGGACCGTGAAGTAATGATGGTTAACTACGAGTTCGAGCAGGAGACCGACGTTGAGGGTCAGATGAGCGGTATTCCCCGTGGCGGTAAGATCCAGGTTCGCGTGAAGGCTCTGAACGATGGCACACCCGACCTGCTGGCTTGGATGACGGAGCGCAACCTCCCGAAGAACGGCAGCATCGAGTTCCTCGAGACAAAGACAGGAAAGGCTATGAAGACCATCAAGTTCGAAAACGGCTACTGCGTAGACTTCGAGGAGAAGTGGGAAGACAAGGTTGGTCACTACGAGGAGATCACCATCACCTGCAAGAACATCGAGGTTGGCTCTGTCAAGTTCGAGAATGAGTGGGCATAAGGAGAATGTAAAAAATTAAAGGTTTAACAATTAAAGATTAAGAAAGGAAACAAGATATGGCAGAGAATGTAACACCGGTAACCCTCAATGTTAAAGATTTCGCAGCACGTGAGGTACTGTTAGTAGACTACAAGTTCAATCAGGCAACTGATCGTGAAGGACAGATTTCAGGTATTCCCCGTGGCGGTCGCGTAAACATCCGCGTAAAGGCTATGAACGACGGCAACGCCGAGCTGCTCGGCTGGATGCTCGCTCCCACAGATCCCCGCGACTTCTCAGTGAAGTTCCAGAACACCATCGACGGTAAGGACATGAAGGAGCTGAAGGGCACAGGCTGCTACTGTGTGAAGTACAAGGAGTACTGGGCAGACGGTGAGGAGCACTACGAGGACATCGAGATCGTATGCCAGAAGCTCGAGAACGGCCCCGTCGCCTTCGAGAATCCTTGGAAGTAAACGAGTAAGCGAGAGCAGAGCCAAGCTCGCTTGAGCTCTGCCGAGCGCGAGTTTACTCGATGCGAAGCATCAAATAGGCGATTAAGCGAAGCATCAAGTAAACGATTAAGCGCAGCATCAAATATAATCCAATAACATAATCTGAAAGAGGTGTGGCAAAAACAAGAACGTCACACCTCTTTTAGTATTCCCCCTATCCCAGGAACAAATCCCCCAAACATCAAAAAAACAATCAAAAACTTGCACTATACCAAAAATTTTCTTAGATTTGCAGTCAGAAACTCGAAACACTATAAATTATGAAGAAACTATTAACTGTACTCGTGATGTTGTTGCTGTCCTTTGTGGCAAGTGCTCAGATTGATCCGTGTCTTGGATTAGACTCCAACGGCCTAATCTTTGACGAAAGTCATAATGGTTTTGTTGCTACACTCGGAGAGCCATTCGATGCGCCAAAGTTACACAATGAGTATAATGTGAGTCCCATTTTATGGACATCAAGTAACCCAGCTGTTGCCACTGTCGATGATAATGGTAATGTAACCTTGGTTAGTGTAGGTAGAACTCATATCGCTGCCACCTTTGCGGGTAACGATCAATACAAGGCTGCAAAGGCAGAATACGATTTGGTTGTTGAAGGCTCTGATACAGACTCTGCTTCTAAGGCCGATCCAAGTTTGAGTATCAACTCCAACGGGCAGCGCTTTGAAAGCGATCGGGGTTATATTGCTACGCTCGGAGAGCCATTCAATTCACTTGAGCTAAGTAACCCGTACGATGTGAGTCCAATCATATGGTCATCAAGCAATACTGAGGTAGCCACTGTCGATGAAAATGGCAATGTGACCATAGTGGGTGTAGGTAAAACCCGAATCGTAGCCACTTTCGCTGGTAACGATGAATACAAGGCCGGTCAGGTAGGATACGACCTTGTCGTTGAAGGCTCTGATTCTGATACAAATAACGGCTCTGACCCTGATACTGACCCTGATACAACCCCTGATACTGACCCTGATACAACCCTTGATACTAACCCTGTTGGTGAGACCGACCCTGTTCTAGCTATCAACTCCAATGAGCATTGGGTAGATAACCGTGGCTTTGTAGCAATACTCGGGCAACCGTTCAGTTCGCCTATTCTAGGCAATTCATTTGGTGTGGGACCAATTGTATGGACATCAAGCAACCCTGAAGTTGCCACCGTTGATGCGAACGGTATTGTAACTTTAGTGGGTGTAGGTTTCACACAAATCGTAGCCACCTTCGCTGGTAACGATGAATACAAACCCAGTAAAGCAGAATATAGTCTGGTCGTTGAAGGCTCTGACACTGATACAAATAACGGTTCTGACCCTGATACAACCCCTGATGCTGACACCAATGAATCTGGCTCTGCAACATACACGATAACGAGTGAAGGAACTGTGGCTATCTCACATAATGATCAATCGGGTGATGTTATCATAGATGAAACTGCAGAAATCGATGGCAAGACCTATCAAGTGACAGCTATAGCCCCAAATGCTTTTAAGGACAATCTGGCTATTACGTCAGTGACAATGCCTAATGGATTAACTGATATCGGTGACAATGCTTTCTACCGCTGCATTAATCTCCTTCAGGTTATTCTCGGTAAGGATGTAAACAGTATTGGTCAAAGAGCATTTGCTAACATCGGAACTGCATCAACGGCTCGTACAAGAGGCGAAAAGAGCAATCTCACATTTATCTGCTACGCTGAGAATCTACCACAGACAGAAGATAACGCCTTCGAAGCTACAGACATCGCCCATGCTACGCTTCGTGTACCAGGGTATCTGATTGAAGATTACAAAGAAACTACTCCTTGGAACGGATTCGGAACCATTGAGCCGATTCCTGGAACAGATACTGAACCTGAACCAGAAACAGAGACTGTGCCCATATCCAAGACTATCCATCTTGAGGAACAAGGCACGTTGTCGCTATATATATCCGAAGAAGAGAAATACACGATTACGGAACTGACTCTTTCTGGTAAGGTAAATGGAGCTGACCTGAGGCTCATCAGAGAAATGACCGGCTGCGATTTTGAAGGTAATTCTACCAATGGGAAGTTGTCAAAGCTCGATATGGCAGATGTAATCATTTTCAATGGTGGTGAAACAAAATACTACTCAGACGCTGATGAATTAAAAACTCATGTCTTGGGATACCGAATGTTTTTGGGTGCAACAAGTTGAAAGAAATAAAACTACCTCAATCGATAGTTGCTATAGAAGACGAAGTGTTCCGCGGGGCAAGTAATCTAAAATCGCTTGTAATCCCTAAGTCTGTCCAAAAGATAGGCGCAGGAGTGCTGGCAGGATGTAAAAACATTAAAATAATGGATGTTGATCCTGAAAATGAGTACTTCGATTCGCCAAGTGGTAGTAATGGTGTGATTCGGAAATCCGATAATACCTTGGTTCTTGGATGTCGCTACACCCAAATGCCAGAGAATTCTGTTACTACGATAGGTATTAAGGTTTTTGCCGAAATAGATTTCGGTAACAACTCGATAAAGATTCCTGAAGGTATGGAAACAATTGAGAGAGATGCATTTGAAAATTCTTCTTTCAAAAACATAGAATTGCCCGAAGGCTTGAAAACAATTGAGAGTGGTGCATTCCGTGGTTTGTTTAATAATGGACCTCAAAAAATGACAATACCATCTACAGTTACATCTTTTGGTGATAGTGTCTTTATATGGAATAATAATCTAAAAGTCATAGTATCCAAGATAAAGGATCCCTCGCAGGTAGAATATGGTGATATGTTATTCACTTTTTTAGAATATTATTCAGTCCTCTATGTCCCCAAAGGATCATTAGCAGCTTACGAATCATCACCATATTGGGGGTATCGTCATTTCGAGAAGATTGTGGAAGGCGAGCCTGAAGATGAGAACTCAGGGACTTCTATTTCTGCAATAGTCAGCCCAGAAGCCAACAAGGACGTCTATTACAACCTCCAAGGCCAGCGGGTGGAGACTCCCACCAAGAGACTATACATCAAGAACGGCAGAAAGATTCTCGTTAAGTGAAAATGTTCTTAACACAACAAGTGCTCGCCTTGGGGCGGGCACTTGATGATTCATAAGCCATAAAATAGAAATCACTTCCGCGTCCAGGTGTGGGTTTCGTAGAAGACACCTACGTAGCCGCGGACTCTTAGGGTGTTGCCTTCGAGCCAGACGGCACATTTGTAGGTCTTGCCGTTCATCGGATTGTAGATCTTACCGCCTTCCCACTTGTTGCCGTTCCTGGTGAGACCGGTCAGGATGTTGACGCCCAGCAGCTTGCGGCTGCGCAGGCTCTTGTCGGGATTGTGGACATCGAGCTGCCCCTCGCCCCGCTTCAGCCAGATGATCTTTCCGAACAGCTTGTCGCCGTTCTGATAGATCTCCACATTCGACTCATTATCCGTCGTGACCCACTTTCCTAGCACATTCTGCGCATATCCGGCTACGGACATCAGCGCCAGAACCAAACTAACAATACATTTTTTCATCGTCTTAATCGTCTTTTAATGATTCTTCCGAAAATCGGTGCAAAGGTAGCAATTATTCTGCAAATCGCAACAGAAAATAGCTGAAATAGTTACAGCCGCCGAATCAATCGTAATGCGAAGGGCAGTCAATCGTAAGCCGAGCACCCTTCCGCTTACGATTGACTGGCGGTCTGCATTATTTGCTATCCGACTGCAATAGTCCAAGAAATTCCTTTAGTTTCAAAACTATGAGTTGAGGAAATGAAATCACCTTTAAAACATCAAAATGCTTATCATTGGAAACAATAAAAGTCGCATTGGCAGCAAAGGCACAATCCACGAATTTGTTGTCATCTTGGTCGGCATCAATCAAATGCAAGCCGAAATAGGGATTGATAAGTTCCACGTTGCTGCTTTCCAACAATAGATGAATTACACTTGATGCTACTTGTGCTGACATCTTCTGTGCTATGACCTCAGCATACTCCTCAAGTATCTCTGTAGAAACGCATAAAATATACTGCCCAGTTTGTAATCCTTTCCAGACTGGGTAATATTGCCCTTTCTTCGATAATGATGAGATCAGGCAGTTCGTGTCGAGCACAATTCTTCTACGGGACATTCTTATAGGGTGTACGAAGGTGTTCGTCTAAGATTGCTTCGTTTTTCTCATTATCCCATTGCCCAGACTCCCAAAGTTTGTCTACTTCCTCGTCAACTCTGCGGGCATAATAATCGCAGATAATCTGACGAAGTTCATTGACTTCCTCTACTGTCTTCATCGAGCCAAGAAGCCTGAGAATACTCATCTGTGCTTCATTCAATGCAGTTTCTTGTTTCATAATGTATTCTGTTTCGGGAGCAAAGATATGGAGATTTTTTGAGAATTGCAACGTTTTTGGGGAAAAAGTGTATCTTTTATTGTATTCCTAACGCAGTAAGTGCCAGCTGTCTCGGCGTCCACCGAGAAACTACCAGTTTGTTACCGAGAAGCCGGCAGTCGATTACCGAGAAACTTTGCATGTATGATGGCAGATCGGAGGGGGGATGTTCTGCAGTTCGGAAGTTCGGAAGTTCGGAAAATAGTAATATCTAAAGTAAAATTACAATTTAATTCACAGGTATACTAAAATCCCGAACTACCGAACTCCGAACTTTACCGAACTTTTCCGAACTTCCGGCTTGGCGGATTCAGAAAAAAGAAGTAACTTTGCAGCAAAATTACACAAGCGAGTATGGACAACAGAATAGAATCGCTCGAAGATCTCAACCGTATTCTCTCACCGAAATACAGTTGGTCGATTGGTTGGAGGAGCGCAAAGACGACTTTTGAGAAACTAGCATGGCACCTGTTGGAGGGGCTGCCTTTTGATATAGACATCATATTAAAAGGTTCGCGCGAGTGGAATGACGACATCGACCGCGAGGACATAGATGCCGTTGAGATGATTGATGAGTGCTATGATGCGCCCTTCACTTTCGAGAACGAGGAATTGACAGAATGGCTGCTCACCACCCCATTGACGGATTTGGCAGCCTATACTGCCCGAGTCGTAAGGCGTCACGAGTTCAACAAGGTGGCCAACTATTATGATGCCGCCCAGGATTTCTATGCCGACAACTGGCGCGAGTGGGGCAACTATCTGGATGAAGAGCTGACCGCCAGGGAATTCATCACCGCCCTGAAAGGACATGTGGAGGAGGTGAACAGCCATATCGCCGAAGGCAAGCAGATGGGACTGACGATGGACGAGATCGTGATGCACGACTGTACTTGGGGGCTGATGCCCAACCACTACGATCCCGATATGATCGCTGCTTCGAAAGACATTCTGCAGGAGGCCGAGAAGAGCCTGCCTGACCGTCCGTATATCTGGAGCGAGTATGGAAAGAGGAACTATGCTCCCAAGATGCTCGAATACGCAGCCAAACGCCTGTCGGACTCGGGCGTGGATATCGGCTATTATAACAAACAGTATACCACCGAGCAGGGCTATCTGCTGGATTTCTTCTCACGCCTCTATTGGCGCGAGGCTGCATCACGACCTGAAGACTAACGACTATGACACAGACGACAGAAGCACCCTATAGCTCTGCGCGACGCGAGTTTACAAGGCTTGAGAGCGAAGAAGATCTCAGGAGGCTATTCGATCTCGACACCTTGCGCCGCTCTCTCTTCGAACACAAAGACGAGGCAGTGAAGAAAGACTGGGAGGAGACGAGACAACTGCTGCTGAACGCATCAGACACCCAACGGGCTGAACTATTATTCAGCCATCGCCTGCTGGCCACGTATGGTTCCTCCATGCCCCTGATACGCTATATGCTTGAATCCACCCCGCCCGTAGAATGGCAAGCATCCATCACCGAGCGTCGCCAGGAACTGATAGACCGCATGGCAGGCACAGAGGCCGGCAAGCACTGGATGCGCTGCATGAGGCAGAAAGGCGGATGGAAATTTACGGCCATTTACCTTTGGGGCGAAAGGAGCAGAGTCACTTCCGAAGCCATCGACTTGTTTTTCCTCATGCTCGACGAGATCAGCATCCTCACCGATTTCCTTGCCGGCCGCAGTAAGGACTACGGATATGATTTCAAGACCAAAGAATTCACAGACTACGGTAAGCTGAAGGAATACATTTATGGAAATGAAGGGAAAGCCAGGAAGATCATCGAACTGCTGAATCAATCCATCGCAGGGAAGAAGGAGCCCAAGACGATGGTCATGCCCATCCGTGCTGCATACGAAGCAGGTGCCGTTGCACGTATTCCTCATAATACATTCGAGGAGATTTTCGACCCTGAGAATATCGTGAAAAAGTCGAGCTACAATGAATACATAGACTTGAATAACAGGTGCTACAACGATCCTGCTTTTGCCAGCTTAATGGAGGAATTTCAGCAATATGTCTGACCGGTTTCCGGTCTTTTCCGGTCATTCCCGGCCAAACAGCCATTGGCTGAAGTAGTCGTTCCGAATGCCAGATATTATGGTTAAATTTGCAGTCGCAAAGGTCAAACGAAGGCATAGTGCCGGGGAGGCCTAAACCATAATATATATGGCAAGGATAATTACCATTCAAAAAAAATTCGTGAGTCCTACGGAGCAAATCACATCCGCAGCGGCTCTTGAAGCAGTGTTTAACGATCCCGAGAACCTCCGCAAGGTGACCAGTGTGCGCAAGCATCTCGAGGCCGGCGACAAAGCCAAGGCCCAACAGGTGAAGACCACGCTCCCCGGAATCATCTTCGTAGCCGATGACTTCGCAGAGACGGAGAAAGAGGTGACGACCTATGAGAACGGCGAGGAGAAGAAGGAACTAGTCAAGGGCAAGTGGCGCCTGCAGGAGTCAGCCCATCTGAATGGTCTGGCGGTACTCGATTCAGACCATCTGAAGGAGCAGCCCGCGCAGATCTTCGCCCGTTGGACGCCCCAGCAGCTGAAGGATCTCGGAGTCTATCTGATCTTCAAGACCTCCTCCGATGAAGGTCTGAAGGTGGTGTTCGAAGCTCGTCAGGAATGGGGCAATCTTATTGACAATGTACGCGAGATGGCTCGCGAGCTGGGTCTTCCAGCCGATGAGAGCGGCAAGGATGCCTCTCGCATGTCATTTGCCCCCTCCGCTCAAGCTGGCGACATTCTCTATTTCGATCGCGAAGGCATGTTCGGCCACGACAATGCCGAGTATGACAAGATTTTCGGCGAAGACTACCGCCAGGGGAAAAGCGGAGCCACAAGTAAGGACAACAAGGGTAAAGTTCGGAGTTCAGAAGTTCGGGATTTCGACATTACCGAATGTAAGTACAAGGGGGTCGCGATGCAGGCTATTGTCGACAAGTGGATCGGCGATGACGTTCCCCAGGAAGGTGAGCGCCACAAGACCTCACTGGCTTTGGCCGACGAGCTGCGCTACATCACCGACAGCGATGCTGTACTCATCGAGGGTATCCTCCGTGCCCAGCCTTGGGTTCAGGACATTGTCAAGGAGCGTGGCGAGAACGTGGCCCAGACGGTCAGGTCGGCTCTTTCCTATCGCGAAGAGAAACGCATTCCCAAACGTATGTACCATGCTCTGATCGATGCCGGTATAGGCATTTTCGACGGCATCAGCAAATCGAAGCTGCCTTATGAAGACTGGTATAAGCGTATGTCCAGACTCCGCTTGGGCTGCTATCAGTCTGCCACCGACATCATCGATGACGAATGGATCAAGGTAGGAGGTGTCATCATGTCAGCAGGCATGTACGACTCACTACTGACAGACACCTGGTATCAGGACTGGGAAGGTTACCCTCATCGTCTGAACGTCCTCTCAATCGGAATAGGCAAACCAGCATCCGGCAAGGGCTTTGCCACCAAGCTTGATGAGTATATCATGGAAGTGATGCGGAAGGAAGACGAGGAAGGCCGCAAGGAGGAAAAACTCTACAAAGAGGGGCTCAACGAGCGTGAGACTTCTCAGAAGGAGCAGGAGAAAGACGCATTGAAACGTCCTGAGAAACAAGTGCGTTACTGTCCTGTAAAGACCTCGAACAATGTGTTCTACCGTCGCTTGGAGAATGCTAAGACGGCTCTTCCTGATGGCGACTACCACTATCGCCACCTCTATATGTTCGCCTCGGAGTTGCTTTCCTTGGTGAAGGCCGCCGGCAACTTTCAGGAGAAGCGCGACATGATGCTTCAGGCCTTCCACAACGAGATGAACGGTGTGGACTATGCCAACAAGGACAGCGTAAACGCCGTGATGCCTGTACACTTCAACTTTGTGGCGACTGGCACCAGCACCTCACTGAAGAAGTTCGTGAACTCTCAGAACATCGGCGACGGTCTGGCCACTCGTCTGAGCTGTTTCCTGATGCCAGACGGACGCTTCAAGATGCGCCCCTACAATGCAAAGCCCAGAAGCATGAAAAGCGCCAACGAGCTGAAGCATTGGGGTGAGAAGTTCGCTACCTTGAAAGGCGAGGTCAAGGGTATCGGCAAACTGACGCATCATGTCTACAATCTGGTTGCCATGCATGCCGAAGAGGCCGATGCCTGCGGCGATCAGCCGACACTGGAGATGTGTATGCGTATGCAGGATAAGGTGATGGCCATCTGTATCCCACATGTCCTCTCTACCCAGAAGTCTTGGGAGGAAGTACAGCGCACGATGACGGTCAAGATCACCCAACAGCATCTTGACTTCGCCAGATTGATCTTCGACGTGCTGCTCGGTTGCGAGGATGCCCTCTTTGGTCAGTTGTGGCAGGATTATTTCGACAATGAGGAGCGTGATGCACAAGTACGCACCACGACCAACAAGACGGCACAGTTCTATAGTCTGCTGCCTGATTCCTTTACTACAGCCGATGTCGGGAGAATCTGGGGATATAGTTCAAAGAGCACTGCTTCGGATAAGTGTAGGGAACTTTGTGACCAAAAAGTCATTAAAAAAATCAAACAAGGTCACTATATCAAACTCATAAGTGCGATTTAAGGCCTGTGTGATTGAGAGGACTGAAGCAGGGCAGGCAAAAAAAAACCTGGGGGTTAGCGAACCTCCAGGTTGTTGTGCTCTGCCATCCAAGCGCTGAACAATGTTCCTGCAAGAAGCAAAGCGCCAAATTTCATAAGTGTAATCATTGATGCAATCATCTTTTTAATCTCCTATTCGTTAGAATTGTTAAACTTTGTGTTTGTGATGTCTGTTTCTTAATCACGCTGCAAAGGTACGGCGATTTTGGGGATTACGCAAACGTTTGAGGATAATTGTGTGCGAACACAGTGGTTTATTGACCCATGTCAACGGGTGGGTTCCTATCGCGGTGAAATGAGGCTGAAAAACGGTTTTTATTCAGTTTTTTTGGAAAAGCGATACGGATATCGGAAAAAATGCCTATATTTGCAAGCGAAATCGGCAATGATAGCGGATGCGCATGTGTAAACCTATAACCATCCTTCTGCTGGCGCTCTGGCTGTTGCCCGGCATGTGCGGGGCGCAGGCGTTCACGCTGAAGAAAGAGCACGACAGCCTCTACTGGCTCAACGACTGGCGGCTGCCCTACCCCGTCTACCAGTTTCAGACGGGCGACGTGGACGGCGACGGGCGCGAGGACGCGATGGTGGGGGTGATCAAGGCGACCCGCTTCTACCCCGAGAAGGCCCGCAGGCTGTTTATCTTCAAGGAGGTGAACGGCAAGGCCCGCCCGATGTGGCTGGGCTCCAAGCTGGGCGGCATCCTCGAGGACTTCCGTTTCTCAGAGGGCCGCATCCGTGCGCTGGAGAGCACTGCCGACAGTCTCTACGTGGTGTCGGACTACCGCTGGGCGGGCTTCGGCATGACGTTCGACCATCATATCACTGAACCTACAAACAAAGAAACAGCAATTAAATACTTTAGCCAATGAAAACGAAAACTTTCCTAATCGTCTGCCTGGCTGGTATGATTACCGCCTGCAGTCAGAAACAGAGTGCAGTATCTGTGCCCGTGTCGCAGATCGACGTTGAGAAGCTGCTCGACAGCATCGACTACGACATGGATGTATCGGGCTTGCAGCTGAGCGACGTTCGCCTGCTGCGCAATGCGCCCGCTGCCCAGAAGGGCTTCCCCTTCAAGGATGCCTACGTGAGAGGTGTCTACAGCACCACCACCTGGTATGACTCGCTGGTGTGGAAATTCGCCGAGAATGCCAATTTCGAAAACGTGAAGATGAAGGACGACGAACCTTGGCGCGACTACTACTATCGGGCCTCCCAGGAGACAGGACTGCTGAAGTTCTCGGATCAGGAGCAGGCATTCATCAATCGTCTGCAGGAGCGCGAGAAAGAGCTGATGAAGGCTAACTTCGAGGCTGGCGAAGGGCTGCGCGTGAACATGCAGAACCTGGTGAACCCCACGCAACTGAAGGAGTTCGACTCGCTGCTCTGCCAGCATCTGGCCAAGGACGGCTTCGCCATCGTGCCTGCCACCCACGACCAGCTGTTCCACATCTACGAGCAGAACGACTACAACCAGTTCCCCAACTTCGTGACCACCGACCTCTACCTGCAGCTCTATCACCTCTACATCGACTGCATGCTGCGCGAGGTGGAGGAGCAGAAACTGCTGCCGATGATGGTCAGCTTCTGCCGCGACATGCACCAGTTGCTCTACAACATGGAGCGATGGTCGGGCTTCGACGATCTGGTAAACAAGACAGCCAAGCACAATGCCACCTATTACAATATAGCCTACAAGCTGTTTACTGGCGATTACATCTTCGACCCCGAGCCAGGCGACATTGAGCTCGAAGAAGTGAAGAAAGTGATGGGGTCTGCCAACGATTTCAGCCAGTTCATGGAAGACTACAAGGAGATCATGTTCCCCTACAGCCTGTTCCGTCCGCGCGGCCACTATACCCGCTCAGAGGCCCTGAAGCGCTACTTCCGGGGCATGATGTGGCTCCAGACCGTTCCCTTCGGCATGAATCACAAGAACGAGGTGCTGGCCGCAGTACAGCAGGCATGCGCCCTGAAACTCGACAAGGAAGCTCAGAAGAAATACCACACGCTCGACAAGTTCATCACCCTCCTCATGGGCAAGCATGACAATCTCAGTCTGATCCAGGTGATGGCCGAAGTGGAGAAGACCGGACTGCAGATGGAAGACCTGCTCCACAATGACGAGGCCATCAGCAAGATCACCGCTGCGCTCAAGGAAATCGGCGACAAGCAGACACGCATCCGCCCGAAGTTCGAGAAGACCAGCCACGACAAGATCAACGTGCTGCCCCAGCGCTATCAGCCCGATGCCGAGGTGCTGCAGACGATGGTGGACAACGAAAACAAGCCCACCCTGCGCCCCACTCCTAAGGGTCTCGACTTCTTCGCTGCGATGGGCGTTGCATCGGCTGAACAGATCCTGATGGAGGAAAAGACCGAGTGGAAAGCCTTCGGAGACAGTCTCAAGTCGATGAAGAAGCGCATGAGCGAGATCGACTGGAACGAGACGACCTGCACCCAATGGATGAACACGCTGAAGGTGCTGACAGACAAGGAAGGCAAGGAGAAGATGCCTTACTTCATGGTAACCCCCGAGTGGGACAAGAAAGACCTGAACGCTGCGCTCGCCTCTTGGGCAGAACTGAAGCACGACGCCATCCTCTACGCCAAGCAGCCTGCCGGAGCCGAATGCGGTGGTGGCGACGAAGTGCCCGAACCCGTAGTGAAAGGCTATGTGGAGCCTAATTCGGGCTTCTGGAAGAAAGCCATCGAGCTGCTCGACAATACGGCGGCAATCCTGAAGCAGGAGAATATGCTCACCGAGAAGATAAAAGAAGTGACAGAGCGCATGCGCGAGGAGGCTCAGTTCCTGCTGATTATCAGCGATAAGGAGTTGGCAGGCCAGCAGATAACCGATGAGGAATACGACCAGATAAAGGTGATCGGCGCCACGTTTGAAAACATCTCGCTCGACTTGGTGCGCGGCCAGGAACAGTACCTGATGGGCTGGAGCGATGTGCAGGGAGCCGACAAGAAGGTGGCCCTCGTAGCTGATGTCTACACCGCCAATTCCGACAACAACCCGGAGGCCTCCATCCTCTTCGAGGCTGTGGGCGACGCCGATGAGATCTATGTGGTCGTTGAGATCGACGGCTGCCTGTATCTGACGCGTGGTGCCGTGCTGAGCTACCGCGAGTTCATCCAGCCCATCGACGAGCAGCGCCTGACGGATGAGGAATGGCAGCAGCAGTTGGAGAAGAATGCCCGCAAGGGTGTGCCCGAGTGGATGAAGCCCATTCTCGTGCCGCTGAAGAAATTGCCTGAGGCAAATGAGGAATATTTCTATAGCTCTGGTTGCTAGTGTGTTGCTGAGCCTGCCGGTATCCGCTGCCGACAGGCCCGACAACGACAGCGCCCTCACCGTCGTGCTGACAGGCGACATTCTGCTCGACCGCGGGGTGCGCAAGGCAATCGAATATCACGGAGTCGACCATCTGTTTTCGGATGGAGTCGACTCCGTGTTTCATGCAGCCCAGGTGGTCGTGGGCAATCTCGAATGTCCCGCTACGGCAATCGAGGCTCCCGTCTTCAAGAAGTTCATCTTCAGGGCAGAGCCCTCGTGGCTGGGAGCCCTTCAGCGCCACGGGGTTACCCATCTGAACCTGGCTAACAACCATTCGATCGACCAAGGGCGCAGAGGACTGATTGACACCAAGGAGAACATCCTCGCGGCAGGTATGGTGCCCATCGGGGCTGGCGCCAACATGGCAGAGGCATCAGAGCCCGTATTACTGGCAGAACAGCCGCGCAAGGTGTGGCTCGTCCCTTCCCTCCGTCTGGCACTCGAGAACTATGCCTATCTGACGGACAAGCCCTGCGTGAGTCAGGAACCTATGGACTCGCTGCTGCAGCGGGTATATCGCCTACGCCAGCAAGACTCAACAGCCGTCATCATCGTGTCGCTGCATTGGGGTGCAGAACATAAGCTGGTGCCCGTCCCCAGGCAACGCCTGGATGCCCATTTGCTGATTCAGGCAGGTGCCGACGTGCTCGTTTGCCATCATACCCATACCCTCCAGACCATCGAGGACTATCAAGGTCACATGATCTATTACAGCGTGGGCAACTTCATCTTCGACCAGCACAAGCCCTTAAATAGCGAGGCCTGCATGGTGCGCCTCGACATCACCGCCGACAGCATGGCCGTAACCACGATGCCTGTGGAAATACGCCAATGCGTGCCCTATCTGGTGGAAAAGCATCTGAAAAATCACTAGACGCCACAATTTTCTCCCGATTTCCTTTGCCTTTCGTGCGATTTTGTGTACTTTTGCAAGCGATAAGGAAAAAACAGAATATGGTATATAAGATAGCTGACAATATCGTCTCCCCTTTGGGGAAGACTACCGAACAGAACTATCAGGCAGTGAAGCAGGGTGAGACCGCCCTGTCGTATCACACCACCAAATGGGATATCCCCGAGCCGTTCACGGCTTCCGTCTTTTCAGAGACACAGAATCAAGAGATGGCCGTAGCAGGTCTGACGCGTTTCGAGTCGATGGTAGTCTGCTCCGTCCGTCAGGCATTGGCAGAAACGGCTTTCGACATAGCTGCCAAGAATGTGGTCTTCATCCTGAGCACCACGAAGGCCAACGTAGAGTTGCTGGGTAACGCAGAAGCCCAGTCGGACGTGCTTCATCCAGGCGAGAGTGCAGCCAGGATTGCGAAGGCGGTGGGTGTAACCACCAGTCCGATTGTCGTGTGCAATGCCTGTATCTCAGGGCTTTCGGGCATCATCCTCGCCCAGCGGTTACTGGAGAGCAGGACCTACGACTATGCCATCGTGTGTGGAGCCGACGTACTCGACAAATTCATCATCTCAGGCTTTCAGTCGTTCAAGTCGATGGCCGAGCATGCTTGCCGACCTTACGACATCGAGCGCCTGGGCATGAACCTGGGCGAAGCGGCTGCCACCATCGTTCTCTCTGCAACACCTACTAAGGAAGATACGCCATGGGCCATCGGCTGTGGCACCGTGAGAAACGATGCCCATCATATCAGCACCCCGTCGAACAAAGGCGAAGGTGCCTACCGCTGTCTGTTACCAGCCATTCATGCCACCTCGGTGGATTCGCTGGCTCTGGTGAATGCTCACGGTACGGCCACGATGTTTATGGATCAGATGGAGTCGGTAGCCATCCAGCGGGCAGGTCTCGCCGGTATGCTCGTCAACAGTCTGAAAGGCTATTACGGTCATACGCTGGGAGCAGCAGGAGTGCTGGAAACGGTACTGACGATGCATGCCCTCGACGACCACACGCTGATCGGCACCAGAGGCTTTGAGGAGCTAGGCGTCTCCGGCAAAATAGAAGTATCGGCCACAAACGCCGAGACCGACAAGCACACGTTTATCAAGCTGATCTCGGGCTTTGGCGGTTGTAATGCAGCCCTGCTCGCCACCAAGACGCCACAGACAGAAGCCACGCCCTCACGCAAAGGAGAGCCCCAAAAGCGCCATCACATCGTGATTACCCCAACAAGCGTAACCCTCGACGGCAAGTCTGTCGCCTGTGAGGATTCGGGCAAAGACATGCTGACCCATATCTACAAGCAGACCATCGGCGACTATCCCAAGTTCTACAAGATGGATATGCTGAGCCGACTGGGATTCATCGCCTCGGAACTGCTGATTACAGCCGAGGGCAAGGAACGATTTGCGGAGAACGAGCAACGGGCCGTCATCCTGTTCAACCACTCTTCGTCGATTCATGCCGACACAAACTATCTGGAATCCATCAAGGACCCGGAGAACTATTTCCCCAGTCCGTCGCTGTTCGTCTATACCCTGCCGAATATCGTGACGGGAGAGATAGCCATCAGGAACCATTATTACGGAGAGACCTCCTTCTTCATCCTGCCCCAGAAGGATGAGACGATCATCAGCCAAGTACAGCGTGCTGCCTTCAGCGACCCGATGACAAATAGTATGATGACGGGTTGGCTCGACTATGAAGACGACGACAACTTCCTGGCTGACATGTACATTATGGATTACGAATGAAGAAACATTTGAAGTGGATTGGGATTGCGGTTCTCACACCCATTCTGCTGTTTGTCATACTCGCCGCACTCCTCTATTTCCCACCCATACAGAACTGGGCGGTACAGAAGGTAGTAGCCATCGCCTCGGAAAAGACAGGCATGGAGATCACGGTGGAGCATGTAAGCCTCGAGTTTCCGCTCGATTTGGGTATCGACGGCTTCAAGGCTATCAAGCAGAACGACTCTATCCCCCACCTCAAGGACACGATTGCCGATGTGAAGAAGCTCGTTGCCGACGTCAGACTACTTCCATTGCTGAAGAAACGGGTGGTCATCGACGAACTGTCGCTCCATCAGGCAAAGATCAATACCAACGGCTTTATCAGCGACCTGCGCATCAAAGGCGAACTCGACGAGCTGTGGCTTGCCTCGAATGGTATCGACCTCGACAAGGAAACGGCTGAGGTAAATGGTGCCCGACTTTCTGACGCCAGGCTCGACATCGCCCTGAGCGATACGGCTGCCGTAGATACGACGGCATCAACCTTCAAATGGATCTTCAATGCCGACAGCCTCAGCCTCCACAAGAGCGAACTTACCCTGCATCTGCCAGGCGACACGCTGAACCTGGGCTTCAACTTCGACAAGCTCGTGGCTCGTAAAGCCCAGATCGACGTCGGCCGTAACATCTATAAGGTAGGAAGCCTAGACTGGAACGACGGCCTTTTCGCCTTCGACAACAGATTCGAGCCCGAGACAGAAGGACTCGACCTCAACCACATCGCCTTAGGAGACCTCAGGCTCGGCATCGATTCCCTCAGGTTTACCGATGACGGCATCTCGCTCTTCGTGCGCAAGACATACTTCAAGGAAAAGAGCGGCATTGTGGTCAATGAGTTCACGGGTGGACTGACACTTGACTCCACCTTCAATCATATCAGACTGCCGCTGACGACCCTCAAGACCACCGATTCGAACATCATGGCAGAGGCAGATATCGATTTCAATGCCTTCGACGACCAGAACCCGGGGCAGATGAAAGTGCGCCTCTTCGCTCAGTTGGGCAAGCAGGATATCGAGAAATTTGCAGGCAAACTGCCCCAGAAGTTCATGGAGCACTTCCCCAACCATACACTCAACATCCGAGGCTCCGTCAACGGCAACATGCAGCACATGGAACTGACAGGTCTCAACCTCGACCTCGCCACAGCCGTTCACGCCTCGCTGAACGGAACGGTTGACAACGTGACAGACCTCAACAAGATGAAAGCCGACATCAAGGTGGAGGGCAAGACTCAGGAGTTGAACTTTATCCTGGCACTGATCGACCCCAAGATGAGCAACACATACCGCATCCCCAACGGCATGGGCATCGACGGCAGACTGAAAGCCGACGGCACACGCTATAATCTCGATATGACCCTGCACGACGGCAACGGCAACGTGAAGATGAAAGGCAGTACCCTCATCCCCCTGAATGCCAAGGGAGAGATGGTGCCTGAAAGGCTGACCTACGATGCCGACATCAGCATCAACCAACTGAACCTGCACCATTTCCTGCCTAAGGACTCCATCTACACCCTCTCTGCCGACATCAAGGCCAAGGGTTACGGTACGGATCTGTTCTCCAGCCAGAGCCGTCTGACGGCCGATGCCAACATCAGACTGTTGAAGTACGGCTACATGAACCTCGACAACCTGACCGCACAGGCAACCCTCGAGAACGGACGAGCCCAAGCCGGCATCACAGGCCACAATGAGATCTTCGACGGCAATATGGCTGTTGACATGATGCTCAGCACCAAGGAGATTGAAGGTACCGTCAGCGCAGACCTGACGAAAGCCGACCTCTACCAGATGCGCCTATTGGACAGACATCTGACAATCGGCACCCATGGCAGTCTGAAGATCAGTTCAGACATGAAAAACACCCACTATGTCAGCGGGCGTCTCAATGAGGTGTATATCAAGAACGACAAAAAGACCTACAACCCAGGAGACGTAGGAATCCTGCTTAAGCTGTTCACCGACACCACCGTCGTCAGAGCCCAGAGCGGTGACTTCATTCTGAAGTTCGATGCCAGAGGAGGCTATGAGAAGGTGCTCAGTCAGATGACCACCCTCACAGACTCCGTGATGACCCAGTTTGAAAACAAGATCATCAACCAACCCGCCATCAAGGCCCTGCTTCCCGAGATGAAGCTCCATCTGGAAAGCAAGCGCGATAACCCTGTGGCCAATTTCCTCAGAGCGCTCGACATCGACTTCAAGGAGATGGCATTAGACCTGACCACCTCACCAGAGACAGGCATCAACGGCACCAGCCACCTCTACTCCCTGAACTACGACAGCACACGCATAGACACCGTCCGTCTGAACCTCACGCAGAAAGGCGACAGGCTATCCTATCAGGGACAGATCTGCAACAACAAGAAGAATCCCCAGTTCGTGTTCAATGCCCTCCTCGACGGCCACTTCCACGAGCACGGAGCCTTGGTCGGACTGCGCTACTTCGATGCCAAAGGCAAGATGGGTGTACGTCTGGGAGCCACCGCCGAGATGGAAGACAAAGGGTTGCGCCTGAGGCTGATGCCCGAGCGCCCGACCATCGGCTACAAAGAGTTCAATTTGAACAAGGACAACTTCATCTACATCGCCAAAGACAAGAAGATACAGGCTAAGGTAGACCTTGTCTCCGACGACAGGACAGGTTTGAAGCTCTATACGGAGAATCAGGATTCTACGATGCTGCAGGATCTGACATTGAGTCTGCACCGCATCGACTTGGGTGAGGTCACCTCCGTGATTCCCTATCTGCCGAAGATTACCGGGCGGCTTAACGGCGACTACCATATCCTGCAGGATCAGAACGAGCGCTACTCCATTGCCACCGATATGGCCGTTGAGAATATGGCGTATGAAGGCTCACCTATCGGTAATATCAGTACCGAGCTGGTCTATCTGCAGAAAGAAGACGATACCCACGCCGTTGAGGCCCGTCTGATGCTCGACGAGGAGGAATTCGGACTGCTCAGCGGCATCTATCAGAACAAAAAACAGTCAGGAACAGGAGAAAGCGTCATCGACGCCACATTCACCATGACACGTATGCCACTCTCCATCGCCAACGGTATGGTACCCGACCAGATTGTCGGTCTGGAGGGCTATGGCGAAGGCGAACTGACGATCAAGGGAACGACAACCCATCCCGATATCAACGGCGAAATCTATGTCGATTCTGCCTATCTCGTGAGTATTCCCTATGGTGTACGGATGCGTTTTGATAACGACCCTGTGCGTATCGTAGGAAGCCATCTGTTGTTGGAGAACTTCGGACTCTATGCCTATAACGACGAGCCACTGAACCTGATGGGCGACATCGACTTCAGCAATATGGACCGTATCGCGATCGACATGCGGATGAGAGCCCGTAACTTGTTGCTCATCAATGCCAAGCAAGAGGCCAAGAGCATTGCCTACGGCAAGGCTTTCGTCAATCTCTTCGCCCGACTGCAAGGACCGTTGGAAGAGATGAACATGCGAGGTCGGCTCGATGTGCTCGGCACCACAGACATGACATACATGCTGCTCGACTCACCCTTATCGGCAGACAACCGTCTGAACGATCTCGTGAAATTCACCGACTTTACCGATTCCACCCAGACCGTCATCTCGCGGCCTATGCCCAGTGGTATCAAAGCAGACCTTACCATCAGCGTGTCGCAGGGTGCCCATATCGTCTGTGACCTCAATGCTGAGCAGACCAACTATGTAGATCTCATGGGTGGAGGCGACTTACGTCTGAAATATGACCCTGACGGCATTCACCTCACAGGTCGCTACACACTTACCGACGGAGAGATGAAATACTCGCTGCCCATTATCCCGTTGAAGACTTTCAACATCAAGGAAGGCAGTTATGTAGAGTTCACGGGTGATCCGATGAATCCCAAACTCAATATCACGGCTACCGAACGAACCAAGGCCACCGTGACTGATGAAAGCGGTGTGGGGCGTAGCGTGGTCTTCAATTGTGGTGTCGTCATCACCAAGACCCTCAATGACATGGGGCTGGAATTTATCATCGAAGCACCTGAAGATAATAATGTGAGCGGTGAACTGGCGACCATGTCTACCGAAGAGCGCGGTAAAATCGCTGTCACGATGCTTACGACGGGCATGTATCTGGCTGACGGCAATACAGGCAGTTTCTCCATGAACTCCGCTCTCAGTTCATTCCTGCAGAGTGAGATCAACAGTATTGCCGGTTCGGCGCTTAAATCACTCGACCTCAGCGTAGGTATTGACAACACCACCGATGCCAGTGGCGCCATGCATACCGACTACTCGTTCAAGTTCGCCAAGCGTTTCATGAACAACCGTCTGAAGGTGGAGATTGGCGGCAAGGTATCCTCTGGCAGCAACAACTATGTTGGTGGTCAGAGCAACTCGTTCTTCGACAACGTCACGATGGAATACCGTCTGAACCAGAATGCCACACAGAACGTCAAGGTGTTCTTCCAACAGAACGTCTACGATTGGCTCGAAGGCTACACCAGTATGTATGGTGCAGGTTTCGTATGGCGCCGCAAACTCAGTAATTTCTGGGATATCCTGCAATTCTGGAAGAAAGAGCCTCAGCCGATGATGCGCCAGCGGCAGACAATGCCAGGCATGCGTCAGCCTACCCTGCAGCGCGATAGTTTAAGAACTGACTCAATCACGACCACTCATGAAACGAAATAGCATTCTATATCTGTTGGCCACAGCGCTTCTCGCTTCGTGTTCGATGACGAAGGGTATACCCGAGGACGACCAGTTGTTCACGGGTCTGACGAAGATTGTCTATACGGATGACAAGAACTACGAAAACAAAGCCTATGACGACCATCTCACCACCACCAAGGAAGAAGTAGAGGCCGCCCTTGCTACAGAGCCCAACGGTTCGCTCTTCGGAAGCAGCTATTACACCGTACCCTGGTCGTGGCACCTTTGGGTGTACAACAAGTATGCAGGCAAGGAGTCAGCCTTTGCCAAATGGATGACAAAATCGTTCGGTAAGTCGCCTGTACTCATGAGCAAGGTGAATCCTGCGCTGCGTGCCTCCATCGCCCGTTCCGTCCTCCAGAACAATGGCTACTTCAGGGGGGATGTCCAATACGAACTTGTGCCTCAGAAGAATCCCAAGAAGTGCAAGATCGGCTATACCGTGCACCTCGATTCCCTATATACACTCGACAGCGTGGCATACACCAACTTCCCCAGACCTTTACAAGCACTCATCGACTCTACCAAGGAAGAATCGCTGATACGGAGTGGCAATGCCTTCAGCTTGGCCTCACTCGATGGTGAACGCAGTCGCATCAGCAGTCTTTTCCGTAATAACGGCTATTACTATTACAACAGTAACTATGCCTCTTATCTGGCGGATACCTTCATGGTGGCAGACAAGGCGCAGCTACGCTTCCAGCTTGCAAACGACCTGCCCAGCGAAGCGCTCAAGAAATGGTATATCGGTAACATCAATGTGCAGTTCCGCAAATCAGCGCGCGAACAGCTCACAGACAGCGTCCGCAGACGGCATCTGACGATCTATTTCAATGGCAAGAAGCCGCCCATCCGTCCACGTATCATCCTCAAGGACTTGAAGCTCAGGCCCCGCCAGATGTTCAGCTATGACAACTATCTGGAGTCGGCCAATAAGATTAACGCTACAGGTGTCTTCTCTTCGACAGATTTCCAGTTCACCCCCCGTCCTGATACCGACACCCTCGACCTGCGCTTGAACTGCGTACTCGACAAGCCCTACGATTTCTATATCGAATGCAATGCCATCGGTCGCACCAACGGCCGTTATGGTCCTGAGGCGAAAATCGGTTTCACGCGCCGTAACCTCTTCCATGGAGGAGAGAAACTCGACATCAACCTTCACGGCTCATACGAGTGGCAGCGAGGCCATAGTACTGACCGTGCCACTTATCAATATGGTGCCGATGTCAGCATCGAGTTCCCACGCATCATTGCACCATTCTACAATAGCGACCGTGTACGCCGAGATAAGAACGGGCGCCGCATCCGTCGCCGTCGTTTCTTCTCGACACCCACCACCTATGCAAAAGTGTCTACCGACATTATACGCCGCCCTGAATACTACAAGATGCACGTTGTCACAGGTGAGTGGACTTACCGCTGGCAATCGTCGGCCACAAGCCAGCACGAATACTCTCCCCTCACGCTAAAATACCAATACAAGAACACCCGGACAGACAAATACGATTCTTTGGAAGCTAAATATCCTCATTTGGAACGTACATTGGGCGACTATTTCATTCCCAAGATGCGCTACACTTATACCTACACGAGTCCTGTCACACTACGCAACCCGATCCGTTGGGAGACCACCATTGAGGAATCGGGCAATATTGCCTCACTCATCGATATGGCTAGAGGCAAGTCCTTCGATGAGAAGAAAAAGAAGATGTTCAAGAACCCCTATTCCCAGTTCCTGCGCCTGGAGACCGATTTCACCAAGACATGGAGCATCGGTATGGAGTCGAGCCTCGTCGGGCACGTGAATGCCGGAGTCGTATGGTGCTATGGCAACAGCGTTGAGACACCATTTTCAGAGCAGTTCTATGTAGGTGGCGCCAACAGCATCCGTGCTTTCTTGGTACGCGACATAGGTCCTGGTAGTTTCACAGATCTCGGCTTTAAAGACCAACAGTCAAAACAACTGTTCTATCTGATGCGTAACGGCGACCTGAAACTGGTGGCAAATTTGGAGTATCGCACACCGCTCTTCGGCAACCTAAAGGGAGCAGTCTTTCTCGATGCCGGCAACGTATGGCGGCTGCGTGAATACGATATCGGTACAAAAGAAGAATGGGAAGCTGCCGGCCCCTTCATTGACGATGATGGTATAGAACAATCTGGTGAAGAAGCCTATTACGCCATGAAGGCATGGACAGACGGCATGACATTCAGAACCTCGCGCTTTTTCCAGGACATCGCCCTTGGCACAGGCTTCGGACTGCGTTACGACCTCGGATTCCTCGTGATTCGACTTGACTGGGGTATCGCCCTCCACCTCCCCTGCGACAATGGTGTCTCAGGCTATTTCTTCAATGTCGAACGCTTCAAAGATCTCCACACGCTGAACTTTGCCATCGGTTATCCATTCTAAATTTCTAATGTTAAGGCGCGTTAATACTTCACTTTATCGGATTCTTTTTATTACCTTTGCAGTCAAATATTCAATACTAATATAATATTGCATTATGAAACCAACGCTTTTTCTGCTTGCAGCAGGTATGGGAAGCCGCTACGGCGGTCTGAAACAGCTCGATGGTCTGGGACCAAACGGTGAGACCATTATGGACTATAGTATATACGATGCCATCCAGGCTGGATTCGGCAAGATTGTGTGGGTAATCCGCAAAGACTTTGAGGAGCAGTTCCGCACACAGATCCTGGCCAAATACGAGGGTAAGGTAAAATGTGAACTCTGTTTCCAGGCACTCGATGCCCTGCCTGCAGGTTTCAGCGTTCCCGAAGGTCGCCAGAAGCCGTGGGGCACAAACCATGCTGTCCTGATGGGTAAGGACGTCATCAAAGAGCCGTTCTGCGTCATCAACTGTGACGATTTCTACAATCGTGACGCCTTTATGGTTATCGGCAAATTCCTGGCAAATCTCCCTGAGGGTGCCAAGAACCAGTATGCAATGGTAGGTTTCCGTGTTGGCAATACCCTTTCAGAGAACGGAACTGTAGCACGCGGCATCTGTTCAAAGAATGACAAGGGACATCTGACAACAGTCGTTGAGCGTACAGAGATTGTACGCTGCGCTGAAGACGGCTCCAATGCCGGTGCTGCCAGTGAGCCTATCCGCTATAAGGACGAAAACGGCCAGTGGGTTGTTGTCGATGACAATACGCCCGTATCAATGAATATGTGGGGCTTCACGCCCGACTATTTCGACTATTCAGAGGCTGAGTTCAAGGAATTCCTTAGCGACCCGAAGAACATGGAGAACCTGAAGGCTGAATTCTTTATTCCGTTGATGGTGAATAAACTCATCAACAACGGTACTGCCACAGTCGAAGTACTCGATACCACCAGCAAATGGTTTGGTGTCACTTATGCCGCAGACCGCGAGTCTACCGTTGCCCGTATCCAACAACTCGTCAACGATGGCGTTTATCCCAACAAACTGTTTTAAATGAATATAGACATACTGACAAGTGATCAGGTGGCCCAACTAAGCCACCTGATTTCTGATGCCAAGAACATCATCATTACCTGTCATAAGAGTCCTGATGGCGATGCTATCGGTTCTACTCTGGGATGGGCAGAGTACCTGCGTTCAATAGGCAAGGAGCCTACAATCATCGTCCCTGACCAGTATCCAGACTTCCTGTCGTGGATACCCAACACGGAGAAAATCGTACGTTATGACAAGCATCCCGAGAAGTGTGACATGCTCTTCAAGATTGCCGACCTCGTATTTTGTCTCGACTACAACACGACTTCGCGCGTCGATGAGATGGAAAAGGCACTTGTCAGTTCGACAGCCCCCAAGGTACTTATCGACCATCATCTGGATCCCGATGTACCTGCTGTCCTCACAATCTCCCACCCCGATCTCAGCAGCACCTGTGAACTGGTATTCCGTATCGTCTGGCAACTAGATGGCTTCAACAGACTTTCAAAACTGTTTGCCATCCCCATCTATTGCGGCATGATGACAGATACGGGCGGATTCCTCTATAACAGCACCCGTAGTGAGATATACTTTATCATTGGTGAACTTCTCACCAAGCATATCGACAAGGACAAGATTTACCGTAACGTCTACCACAACTATTCCGAGAGCCGCATTCGTCTGATGGGTTTCGTGATGTATGAGAAACTGGTTTACCTACCGGAATCCCATGCAGCTTACTATTCGCTGACACGCCAGGAGCAGAAACGCTTCCACTTCATAAAGGGCGACGCTGAAGGACTGGTAAACATTCCACAGCAGATCAAGGGACTGAAACTCTCTATCTCCTTACGGGAGGATACCGACAAACCAAACATTGTCTGGGTCAGTCTGCGTTCTGTCGACGATTTCCCCTGCAACAAGATGGCCGAGGAGTTCTTCAATGGAGGCGGGCACCTCAATGCCTCTGGCGGTCGTATCAACGGCACGATGGAAGAAGCCATCGCTATCGTGAATCAGGCAATTAAGGCCTACGACACCCTGCTAAGGAAGTGATTAAGTTAAAAAAAGACAAGGCACGATAAGTTTTTCAACCCTCATCAGCCACTTATCACTTCTTTTTTGTACTTTTGCACCATCAAAAGAAAAAAGCGATGAAGAGATTCCTATTTATATTCATAGCTGTTGCTGCGGTTCTTGCCAGTTGCAATAACTACGAGACCTATGGCGACAAAAAGGAAAAGGAGCGCAATGCTATTGAGAAATTCATATCCGACCGTTCCATTACCATCATCTCTGAAGATCAGTTCAAGAGTCAGGGCATGAAGACAAATGTGGATCGCAACGAATATGTCAAACTCAACAAGAATGGTGTATATCTGCAGATTGTACGTGAAGGCTGCGGTGATATTGTGAAGGATGGCGAAACCACCAACCTCATCTGCCGCTTTTCCGAGTACAACATCCTTCAGGACACCATGCAGGTCCGTAACGACCGCTCGCCTAGTATTCCAGACATCATGTATGTGTCACGCACCGGAAGCAACTATACCGCTGCTTTCGTTAGTGGGGTTATGAAGAGCACTTATTCCGCAGTTGTTCCTCCTGGCTGGCTTGTTCCTCTTACATATATCCATGTAGGTCGTCCGCAGAGTCTTAACGACGAGGTTGCCAAGGTTCGCATTATCGTTCCCCATGCACAAGGTCACGCTGTAGCATCCAGCAACGTGACACCATATCATTATGAGATTACATACGAAAAAGAGATATAATAATTAATAAGATGACACTGATTAAATCTATTTCCGGTATCCGCGGAACCATTGGCGGCCCGACAGGCGACACGCTGAATCCCTTGGATATCGTTAAGTTTACAACTGCCTATGCGCAATTCATAGGAGGTAAAAAGATTGTTGTTGGCCGTGATGGTCGTATTTCTGGACAGATGGTTCGTAATGTTGTAGTCGGAACCCTCATGGGTATGGGCTACGATGTGATAGATATCGGTTATGCTACCACACCAACCACAGAGTTGGCCGTGCGCATGTCAGGAGCTGATGGTGGTATCATCATCACCGCTTCACATAACCCCCGTCAATGGAATGCTTTGAAACTCCTTAACCGCGAGGGAGAGTTCCTTACTGCTGCCGATGGTGCCGAAGTACTCAGGTTGGCAGAAAAGGAGGACTTCAACTATGCAGAAGTCGACAAACTAGGTTCTTGTACGATTGATGATACTTACAACAAACGCCATATTGACGCTGTGCTTAACTTGAAGCTCGTTGATATTGAGGCAATTAAGAAGCGCAAGTTCCGCGTTTGTGCTGACACCATCAACTCTGTAGGTGGCATTATCTTGCCTGACCTATTTAGGAGTCTGGGTGTTGAGTTCGAGATTCTCAATGGTGAATGTACGGGTGATTTCGCCCACAATCCCGAGCCTCTGGAGAAGAACCTCCACGGCATCATGGATAAAATGAAGCAAGGCGGTTTCGATCTCGGCATTGTTGTCGATCCTGATGTCGATCGTCTGGCTTTTATCTGTGAGGACGGCACCATGTTCGGTGAAGAGTACACCCTTGTCAGCGTGGCCGACTACGTACTGAGTCATACACCTGGCAATACTGTTTCTAACCTGAGCAGTACTCGAGCCCTGCGCGACGTGACAAAACAACATGGCGGTCAATACACGGCAGCTGCTGTCGGAGAGGTAAACGTCACCACAAAGATGAAGGAAGTTGGTGCTGTCATCGGTGGCGAAGGCAACGGCGGAGTCATCTATCCCGAGAGCCACTATGGCCGCGATGCCCTCGTTGGCATTGCCCTCTTCCTGTCAAGTCTTGCACAGAAAGGCTGTACAGCCAGTGAGTTGCGCCGCACCTTCCCTGATTATCAGATAGCGAAGAACCGCATTGACCTCACCCCAGAGACCGATGTCGATGCAATCCTTGTGAAAGTGAAAGAGATGTTCGCAAAGGACATTTCAGCAACAGTCAATGATATCGACGGTGTGAAGATTGACTTCCCCGACCGTTGGGTACACCTCCGTAAATCAAATACCGAACCTATCATCCGCGTCTATAGCGAGGCATCGACCATGGAACTCGCTGATGACCTGGGCAAGCAGCTTATGCAAGTGGTTTACGACATGCAGGCATAAGATTATATGGACATTACTGAACGATTTCTGAACTATACCAAGTTTGACACGCAGTCGGCTGAAGACAGCGACTGCGTGCCAAGCACTTCGAAACAACTGGTGTTTGCCGACTATCTGAAGAAGGAGTTGGAGAGCGAAGGTCTCAGCGATGTTGAGATGGACGATAAGGGTTATATCTATGCCACCCTGAAGGCAAACTTCAAGGGAAAGACACCAACCATCGGCTTCATCTCTCATTACGACACGAGTCCCGATTGTTCCGGTGCAGATATCAAGCCACAGATTGTCAGCAAGTACGACGGCTCAGACATACAACTTTCTGAAGGTATCGTGAGTTCGCCGAAGAAGTTCCCTGAGTTGCTGCAGCATGTAGGCGAGGACTTGATTGTGACCGATGGTCACACGCTGTTAGGTGCAGACGACAAGGCTGGTATTGCCGAGATTGTACAGGCGATGTGCTGGCTGAGGGATCACAAGGAGGTGAAACATGGCGATATCCGCATCGCTTTCAACCCCGATGAGGAAATCGGCATGGGTGCCCATTATTTCGATGTCGAGAAATTCGGATGTGACTGGGCATACACGATGGACGGCGGTGACGTGGGGGAACTGGAATTCGAGAATTTCAACGCTGCCAGCGCAAAGGTTCATATCAAAGGCGTTAGCGTACATCCAGGCTATGCCAAGGGCAAAATGGTCAACGCCAACGCCCTGGCAGCCAAGTTCGCAGAGATGTTACCCGAGACCGAAAGGCCTGAGACAACAGAAGGTTACCAAGGTTTCTACCATCTGCTGGGTATTGAGAGTAACGTAGAGCGTGCCAAACTAAGCTACATCATCCGTGACCACGATCGTGACAAATTCGAGGATCGTAAGCGATTCGTACTGCGCTGTGCAGAACAGATGAACGAAGCCTTCGGCGAAGGAACGGTAACCGTCGAGCTGAAGGATCAGTACTACAATATGAAGGAGAAGATTGATCCGCAGATGCATGTCATCGATGTGGTGCTGCATGCGATGCAGGATTGTGGCGTAGCACCGAAAGTAAAGCCCATCCGTGGCGGTACTGACGGGGCCCAACTCTCTTTCCGCGGTCTCCCCTGCCCCAATATCTTCGCTGGTGGTGTAAACTTCCACGGACCTTACGAGTTCGTAAGCATCCAGTCGATGGAAAAGGCAATGCAGGTGATTATCCGTATCTGCGAGCTGACAGCAGGCTTCAACGATTAGTCGCAGCGGCATGGAGCAGGCTGTCAAGGGCCTCACGCTCACCGACAACCCAGATAATGTCACCTTCCTGGAACTTACGGGCAGGCTTGTAGACGGAAAGGCTTTCCTTTCCTTCTTCAAGACCAATGACCATGCAACTATACTGATCACGTATACCGCTCTCGATGAGTGACTTACCGATAAACGGGCTGTCATTGCCAATGATGAGCTGCCGCAGAAGCATCTCACGCTTTTCTATCTCTGTATCTGCTCCAAGGCGCTCCATTTCGAGGGCATCGCGGAAAGCCGTGAACTGCGCATCACTACCGATTGCCTGAAGGATATCACCCGGGAAAATCACATAGTCGCCATCAGGAATATTGATGCGATGACCGCCTCTAAGGATGCTGCTGATGTGCACACCATACTTCTGCCCGAAGTTCAGTTGTTTCAGCGTCTGCCCCATCCATTCTGAGTCAGAAGGCACCTCGAAGTCAGCAATATGGATATCACGGTCTAGCAGACGGCCTTCATACAGCGGGCGTTTCTTTCCATGCACCTGAGCCTCAATATCCCGTGAACGCAGATTCTGTATAAACAGGCGTTCCAGGGTGATGCTGCGATGCTTCACCCAACGAGAGAAGACAATCATCAGCACAACAATAACGCCGATGGTTATCATCAATGCATTCGTAAAGCGGCTAAGGTAATTACAGATATAGAAAATAAAGGTGATAGCAATAACCATACGCACGAGAATCGTAAACAACAACGGGAAACGATTCCGGTTGCTCTCAGCCCATAATGCCTTGAATTCCTCGCTGCGATTCTTCTTCATCACCATCGCACGAAGGAAAGGAGCAATGAGCACAACGGTGAGAAAACCTGTGATGGCGTTAGCATACCAATGGAGATGCCATCCTGGCAGCATCTTACGCATAAAAGGCAGCACGAAAGTGAACATGACGGCAATAACGGCTGAAGTGAGAATCGAATAGATGATGGTGTTGATAGACATCTGCGTCAGCAGTTTCTTCCACTTGCTTTTTTCCTGCGTATGCTGACTGCCGATGTTCACTTGGTTCAGCAACTTTGTCATTTTTGTTGGCAGCCGACGCTCCAGATTATTATAAGCCGGCGTGGCAAGCCGTATCATGTAAGGTGTGAGAAATGTGGTTATAACGGATACGGCTACCACCACCGGATAGAGGAAATCACTAATGACCCCGAGCGACAGGCCCAGCGAGGCAATAATAAACGAGAATTCACCGATTTGAGCCATTGAGAAACCGCAACGCATAGCCGACTTCAGCGATTCGCCTCCCAGCATAAAGGAGAACGTCCCGAAGACAGCCTGACCAACGAGTATTGTCAGCACGAGGGTGAAAATCGGCAAGGCATATTCAACCAGGATATTGAGATCGACAAGCATACCGACAGACACGAAGAAGATGGCGCCGAAGAGGTTCTTTACAGGCTCTACGAGTTTCTCAATACGCTCAGCCTCAACGGTCTCTGCCAAGATACTACCCATAATGAAAGCGCCGAAAGCAGAGCTGAATCCGACTTTCGTAGAGAAGACTGCCATAGCGCAACAGAGTCCCAGAGACACCACAAGCAGCACCTCACTATTGATGAGTTGGCGCACAGAGCGCAGGAAGAGTGGAATGGCAAAGATACCCACCACAAGCCACAATATCAGGAAGAAGCCAATGCGCATGACCGACTCAAGCATCTGCCCACCGCCGACATCATTGCCACGGGCGATGGCACTCAGCATCACCATCATGACGATTGCCAGGATATCCTCCAGTATCAGCACCGACATCACCAGACCGGCGAACTGCTGTTGCCGAAGGCCAAGATCGTCAAAGGCTTTATAGATAATCGTCGTCGACGACATGGCAAGCATACCACCGAGGAAGATACAGTCCATCTTGGCCCATCCAAAGAGCTGGCCTACACAGACACCAAGCATCGACATGCTGAAGATAATCGTACAGGTTGAGATAATCGGCGAGGCACCCATGCGAAGAATCTTCTTGAACGAGAAGTCAAGACCCAACGAGAACAGCAGGAACATCACACCGATATCCGCCCAGAGATGAACGCTCTCCATGTCAGCCACAGATGCGGTATAAGGCATGTGGGGGCTCACCAAGAAACCGGCAACGATATAGCCTAACACCAAAGGCTGCTTCAGTTTCTTGAAAATAAGCGTTACGACACCGGCCACAACCAATATGAGGGCCAGATCTTGAATCATGTTGGGTAGCTCAGCCATCTATCTTTCTTAGTCTTTATGGTTAGAAATTTAATACCATTGTACAGCATTCGTAGCACTACTGCGCTTGTCATACTTCAAGGCATCGGTAAGCGTAGAGGCATTACAGCGGAACGAGAAGTTATAGCTGGTATAAGGTGCCAATACGACAGAGCATGACATATTAAAGCAATGGAGGTCACGACTCAACGACGCTGTCGTCATGGAGATCTTCTTATTGTCGAAGTCGTAACCCGAGGAGAAATTGATGTTCCAACCGTCACTGATACGCACGTTTCCGCTGACGTTCAGAGTCTGGCTTAACTTATAAGGATAGCGCATTGTGTCGTAGTTGAACTTCTTCAAATCAGTATCCTCACGTATGGAGATACCATAGCCCAGACTCAGGCTCCACGGCATCTTGAAAGTCATATAGCCGTCTTCGTCGGTTTCGGCTTTCGAACTTTCGCCACGCTTCGCTGCATGCTTGGCCTTCTCCATATCTGTATCGATGTTCGATTCGATGTTGTTGTCCCATTCGTCGTCCTCTTCAGTCCTTTTCTTGTTTTTGTCTTTCTTGTCTATCTTCTCACCCTTCAATAGCTTGATGAAGTTGCCTATCTTCTCATTGTTAAGAGTATAGGAGAAGTTCTGCGAAAGACTCTGCATACGGCCTATCTTTCCCTGTTCCCAATAGGTCTTGTTGTTGCTGATGCGAGGTGTAGCCCCCACAGAATCAGCCTCATAGACATAAGAGGCGAAGCTGGTACTGAGATTGAGCGTATAGCTCTTCGACAGTTTCAGGCGCAAGGTGGCATTGACTGGTCCCATCGGCTGAATGTCGGTAGCGAAATTATAGCTCGTCGAGAGTTTGAACTCATCGATAAGCGATATCTTCTTGAAGCCCGTCGTATCGTCTTCGCTCTTGATCTTCATCTCGAGATTGTTGCCCAGCTCAAAGTTCATGCTTCCACGCTTGCCAGTGGAAGGCGGTGAGAATGCGCCACCCTGGAAAGGTGAATACTCTACAAGCGACACGTTACCCTTGGAATCGGTTTTCTGGTATGTCTCATAATAGCCATAGCGACTGGCGCTGAAATCCGGAGAGTAAGTAAAGCCCACAGTTGGGGTAATCACATGACGGATAGCCTGAATCTTATCGCCGAAGATCTTGCGGTTAGGCACCCAGAAGCCATAGACCTTCGTTGAGAGCTGCAGGCTGAGGTCCCAGTCATAGACGTTATAGAAACCTGACACGGTGTCGGCCACCTCTTTCTGCGTGTCGGGATTCCATGAACGGAGGGTCTTCCGCGTATAAGTCCGGTCGCGGAAGTTAAATGAAGGCGTCACGTTCAGATAGCTGAACAGCGAGAAGTTGCCCTTGATGGGGATTGTATGCATCATGCCGTTAAGCCAGTCCTTATTCAGTTTCGACTTGAAAAGCTTGTCTTCCTTCGTGTTGATCTCGTTCTTCAGCTGTCCCGTGTAGCTCATGCTGATCTTCTCATACCAGCGCTGCGTTCCTGCAGCCTTCTTCCGCCGAAATGGATAGAACTGCGACACACTGATATTCATTCCTGGAAGTTTCACATAGATTGACGAGTCACGCATATTCTGGTTCAGTTCGAATGAGGAGATTATCGACATGCCGATACTGGAGAAATTCGTGGTATAAGAAACTGAAGAGGTACGCGTAGACTGCGATCGCGTCTGAGGGTTATACATCGAGTTAAGATTATTCTTCTCGTAGCTCGATGATGCAAAGTTCACCTGTGCCGAGAGTGTGCTGAAAGGGTTGGCCTTCTGATCCTGCGTATGACGCCATTGTATCTTATAGCTCGACTCTTTCGAGTAATCTCGCGTATTCTTCTCACCAAAAATCGTATTCTGATAGCTGAACAGGAAAGAGCCACTATAACGATAACGCTTCTTATAGTTCGACTCAGCACGTATACCCCATGACCCCTTCGTATAGATCTCACCTACGAGTTTCAGGTCCATCTTGTCGCTGATGGCAAAGTAATAGCCACCGTCACGGAGATAGAAGCCGCGCTCCATCTCGTCACCATAGGTCGGCATGATCAAGCCACTTGAATAACTCTTCGTGAAAGGGAAGAATCCGTAAGGCACGGCAAAAGGCAGAGGCACGTCGGCCACGACCAGATAAGTAGGACCGAAGACCACGTCCTTACCAGGGCGCACCTTCGCCCTCGACATGGCGAGGTAGAAATCAGGATGGGGATCATCGCAGGTCGTATAGCGGCCATGCTGCAGGAACATTTCTCCATCTGCACCGCGCTTGGAAATCTCACTGGTCAGGTAGCCGTCGTCCTGCTGGGTGTAGACATCCTCGATAATACCCTTCTTGGTCTTGAAGTTGAAGGCCATCTCTCCCGTCTCGTAAGTATCACTACCCATATTAAATACAGGAGAACCGATGGGTTTGTTCGTGATCGTATCTATACGAGAGTTGGCATGTACCAGATTGCTGTCGAGACTCATGTAGATATGATCCGCCGCGAGATCCATGTTCTGGTATTTCACCTTTGATTCACCATAGAGATGGGCCAGACCGTTGGCGGCACTGTAAGTCAACGAGTCGTTGGCCGAATAGTCCACAGGTGAATCGATACCGTTCTTGCGGCTCTTGTTGATACTGTCTTGAGCCAGAGAATCGTCGACGGCCTTGTTGTGCTTATAGATAGCCAGCTCGATGGAGTCCATCGTCGAAGTGTCGCGCTTCAGCTTGATGGCAGCCTCTTGCCCAGGTATAAGCAACGTGTCTGCCCCTAGAGAATCAGCCATGCTAAGGTGTCCTGTTCTCTTGGAATAGAGCGCAAGGGGCACCTCCGCCATCATCAGCATGATGGCAAACAGCATCAGAATCAGAGCTGATTTTCTTTTCACGGGTGCAAAATTACAAATAAATTCCGAGTTCTGTTACAGATTAACACAGATTATTACGGAATTAAGGGTATTTATTCAAACATGTCAACCCATTTCTGGAAACGATGCACGCCGTCCCAGCCAAATTTCTCAAGACTGCGCATGGCATCTACGACAGAGCGTTCGCTGCCTGGATGGGTCTTCGAATAAAACTTATCGGCATAGCACACCACCTGTTCCTCCAGCACTTCGGGCATGAAGTCCTGATGGGGCAAGGGCAGCTGCTGCTGTTCGATATCCCACTTTGAGAGGCCCGTTCCCGTATGCCGTTCACAGACGAGGGCATGGCGCCCCCACCCTTCCTGCCGCAGGATCTCGCCGCCGATGATGCCATGACGGATATAGGGTTCGGTGCCGAAGCATTGGATGCCCGGGGCATTGCAACGGAAGATACCGATATCATGCAGCATCGCAGCCTCTTCGAGGAACTCCACGTCGAGTTTCAGCTCCGGGTGCTTCTTCGCTATCAGCAAACAGCGATCAGCCACCTGCCGGCTATGCACTAATAATATCCGCCGGAGTTCATTCTCCGACGGATAATATTTATCGATAATTGATTGGTAGTCCATTATGCTTCGCGTTCAATCCATGCAATCGTGTCGCCCTGGCGGATATTCTGCCCAGGCTTCACAGAGATGTCGACGAGCTTACCGCCCAGGGCTGCAGGAATCTCCACGATCTCGCCCCACTTCGTCTGCAGGTAGCAGAATGTGTCGCCCTCCTTGTACTTCTGGCCGATGAACGGCTCGATGCATGGTGCCAAAACACCCTCGCCGCCGAAACTCCAGATGAGCTGTCCGGCAAGCGGACTCTTCACGGCGTCGGCCTTTGCATGCTTCAGGGCGTCGATCTCCTCCTGAGAGATCTTCTGGCCGCCACCCAGCTTGGCATCCTTCGCCTTCTGGATGTCAGCCAGCAACTGCTTCTTGGCCTGACCGCTCTTGAACGGACGGTACTGCTCGGGGTGCATGGCCAACTCGAAGAGCTCTTCGTTGTCGGGACCGTACTCCCAGCCGTTCTCGTCCATCTCCTTCTTGAAGCCGTCGAGGGCATTCTCGAGCAGCGTATGAGGATCGGCATCGGTGAACTTCAGTCCCTTCTTCTCAGCCAGTTCGATGAGTTCAGGCGCGATGGTGCCGGGCACCTTGCCGCTCTTACCGAGGATCATGCCCCAGATGGCGTCGTCCATCATCACGTAGCGTCCCTTGCCCTGCTCCATCGTGAGCAGGTTCATCAGGGCGATGTTCTTGGTGTACTGCGAGAACGGCGTCACCAGTGGGGGATAACCCACCTTCGGCCATACGTATTCTACCTCGTTGAACAGCTTCACGAGCATATCGTCCATCGTGAGGGTCGACTCGCCCTTCTTCTCGCGCTCCTTATTGATCATCTTCTGGATAGGACCGAGATCAGCCATCATCGAGCCCATCATACCGCCAGGCAGTCCGCTACCCAAGAGCAGCGACGACATGTGTTTGTTGGCAGGATTAATGAAGTAGCCCAGCCAGTCGTCGATGAACTCCTGTGTCAGCGTACGAGCCTGCATATAAGCATTCATATTCAGATCGGCCACCTCGAAGCCCTCGTTCTTCAACATCGACTGCACGGAGATGATATCCGGATGCACCTTACCCCAAGAGAGCGGCTCGATGGCTGTATCGATGATGTCGGCACCGTTGTTACAAACCTCCAGGATAGAGGCCATCGAGAGTCCCGGGCCAGAGTGTCCGTGATACTGGATGATGATATCGGGGTGCTTGGTCTTGATGGCCTTCGTCAGCTTACCCAGCATGGCGGGCTGTCCGATACCTGCCATATCCTTCAAGCAGATCTCCTCGGCTCCAGCGGCAATCACCTCGTCGGCAATGGCAGCGTAGTAGTCTACGGTATGAACTGGGGAGGTGGTGATACACAGCGTGGCCTGCGGGGTCATTCCGCCTTCCTTGGCCCACTTGATACTCGGGATGATATTGCGGGTATCGTTCAGACCGCAGAAGATACGGGTGATGTCAACACCCTGGGCATGCTTCACCTTATACATTAACGCGCGAACATCGTCGGGAACCGGATACATACGGAGAGCGTTCAGACCACGATCAAGCATGTGGGTCTTGATACCTACCTCGTTGAAGGGCTTACAGAAAGCGCGAACTGCGAGGTTAGGATTTTCGCCAGCCATCAGGTTCACCTGCTCGAAGGCGCCGCCATTGGTTTCCACTCGGGCGAAACAGCCCATGTCGATGATTGCCGGGGCAATACGCTCCAGCTGGTCTTTACGAGGCTGGAACTTGCCTGAACTCTGCCACATGTCTCTGTAAACGAGACTGAATTGGATTTTCTTTTTTGCCATAGTTCTAAGTTATAATCTATATTTTCTGCAAAAGTAACCAAAAGATTTCAATTATCCTCAATTATGGGCAGATAATTAGTATTTTTTTGCAGGAGATTTCCAATTCTGTGGCGCAACATGTATTTGATTCCCTACAGATCCCCTTCGTAGGCTCCGATGAAGAAGACGGCCCTGGTGTCCCATTCCTGGATCAGATAGACAAACGGACGATTGGCGTGGAAGGTGGCTTTCTCATAATCCATCGGGCCTGAGGTGCCATCCATCATGGCTACCGTCACGGCGCTTGCCTTCGTACCCTCTTCCGAAACCTCAATGGCGGCCTTCTGCTTCAGCAGACTGACGTACAACTCCTTGTAGTTCTTGCTGATGCCTGCGAAATCTGCCTTCTCGCTGTCGAACATCGAGGGAGCCCCCAACTGGCTGATGAGATCATTCAGCCTGATGTCGCTGTTGGTCTTGAAGCGAGGCAGCTTCAGATCCACGACGGCATTCCCGCTTGGCCTGTTCTTTTCCCAAAAGTCATTGGTAAGCACATTGACGACATCATCCACCGACTTGCCCTCAGAGGGGAGCAGCACATACATCCTATATTTGTCGCCGCTGCCGAAAGGCAGGCATACCGACGAGAAGACGTCGTTGGCACCATACTGGATCAGCGCGTTCCGATACATCATGGGGACCGTGGCGGCAGTGCCGTCGGCCTTGGTGAATGATTCTTCCTTCGTATCCTGCTCGTCGAACTTCTCCGTCCATGTGGCCTTGAAGTAGATGGCATTCATCAGCACGAGCTTGGCCTCTGGACTCAGTTGGTCGATAATCTTCGGAATCATGCCCTCGGTCTTCTCGTTGCACCAGCCGTTGAGATAGTCGAGCGAGGCGGGTTCCGAGAAGTCGAGCGAAGCCACATCGGCCTCGTAGTAATCACTCATATTCTGCTTATAGGTATCCTCCAAGACCATATCCTCGTCTGCCGCCACGATGTTGGCAATCTGAAGCGTGACGGAGGGATCAGCCAACGGTGCCTGCTGGATAAGTGCCTGACAATAGGCATTGATGGCAGCCTTGTCGCCAGCCCCGAAGCCCAGCACGCTCGTAATTTCCTCCTCAGTCTTCCCTGCGGCTCCGTCGTTGAGCATTCCCATCACGTAGGTCACGCTCAGTGGCGAGGTGACGATGCTCTTCCTTTCCTGCTGGGCATCATTGACGGCACGATAGAGGTTAAAGGTGAAGTCGTTGTTCTTCTTGGCGAATTCCCGCTGCTCCTCCGTCAGCTGAATGGCACGGGTCTGAGGCAGCATATCCACCACCATGCTGTCTTCGGGATCAGGGGTTTCCGGCTCATCCTCCTTGGGATTGTCAGGCTTCGGCTGTTCCTGCTTTGGCTGATCAGGCACCTCCACCACATCATTCCCACTACTGCAAGCCGTCAGCAATCCCATTGCCAACAGCGCCATTCCAACGTTAAGAATAACCTTTTTCATAACTTCCATTTAAAACTGTTCTACAAATATAACTGCAAAACAGCCAAAATACTGCGTGAGCCATTGATTATTTATGCAAATTTAACATAATGGGCTGCTCATGCAAGTCAAAAGGAAATGGCCAAAGAAATGCGTGCCAAAGAGAAACGAACACTTAAATCCAGAACCAAACAGCAACGGAACTTTCTGTTGAAGTAGAAAAAAAATGCAAAACGTCTTCCACTTCCACTAAAACTTCGGAATCTATAGTGTACAAAGGAGTTTTCAGCGGTGGAAGATACAGTTTTATCTTCCACTTATCTTCCACCATTTCAATTTTGTGTCTGGTAGGACTATTGATGGAGTTTGCTACCTGCAAACTCCTCTTTTGATGGCATTAAACTGGCAGTTGCAAGGGAGCAAACCCTGAAATTCTCGAGAGAATTTACGGGTTTACTTACGAGAAACTACCAGTCAGCCGTAATGCGATTACCAGTTTGCCGTAATGTAAACAAGTGGAAGACAGGTGGAAGACAAAAGTCTATCCTCCACCGCTTGGAACACCTTTATTTAAAGGCATTTCAAGAGATTTAGTGGAAGTGGAGGTGAAATTGCATAAAATTTTTCAAAGACATCAATGAAAGTGTGCAGAGGCTTTAGGTGCCTCTGCGCACTTTCTAACCCACTTTATCCCAAACATGCTTCATCCACAAACCATGGCCAAAGGTATTCAGCAACATCATGATCACTAGAGACAATATTAAGATATACAATTTCTTTTTATACCAATAACTCATAGACAAAACAATAGCTATTAAGACAACGATAGTTACGAATAAACTACCAATTGTACCTGAAAAGTCATCTATTCTGATTGGGATTTCCAGGATAATACGTCCCAACATTATCATAAGGACAACAGGAATACCATCAGTATCTTTTTTAGCATATCTTTCTAGCATACAATATGTAAACAAGAAAAAGCTAACAGATTCTGCCCACTCAGCAGAAGGGCCACGAAAAGCGGCAGTCCAACACGTCAGCAAAAAAACAAGCACCGACCCAAAGAATGGTATCAACAAACATTTCTTTTCCATAACCTTATCATTTTGTGAAACAATAAAAACTGAACGCATCATTGGAATATGTTGCTGCAAAGATAGGAAGAAGATGAATAACTTCCAAACTTTTTTGAAAGTTTTTTCGGGGAGCGTTGCATTGTTAAAAAAGCGACTAATCATCTATATACCAATTTGTTACACAACAAGGAAAGCATCAATACACAACATAAAATGAGACGCTTGGAGTACATCGAGTCATTAAGAAATGATAAAAAAAGAAGATGTTTATTACATTTGCATCTTATTATTTGTATCTTTGTGGGACTATTGAATAATTTAATATGAGAAGATATTTATACATCTTACTTTTCGGTATTACTTTGACTGCCTGCTCGACATCTTCAAAGTATCGCAAGCAGTTGAAAGAGGTGGGAACTATCATTGAAGAAAATCCTGATAGTGCAAAGATATTATTGGATAAGATTCCTGCATCTTTGTTAAGCCAAGAGGGAGAAAGAGCGTTATACTATTTACTGCAGACGAAGGCAGACTACAAACTACGCAAACATTTTTCAAACGATTCTACTATCAATTACTGTGTGAGTTATTACCAAAAGACTAACCAAACAATGCGTCTGGCAATAGCCTATTATTATAAGGGAGTTATAAATTATGAGGAGCTTAACCGAAAGGAATATGCCGTACATTGTCTCAAGAAAGCAGAAGAATTGTCAATTGTGAGTGATAATGAAGCATTAAAGAATAAAATATTTGAGTTGTTTCATCATATATACTATAATGCGCATAATTACAAATTATCCCTCAAATATGCAAATCTCTTCCTTGAAAGTTCTATGAAGATGGGGGATCCCGAGTTGATTTCAAGGGCATATAAACTCTTATCTAACGACAGTGACAAAAGAAGGAATGACGCCTATCGTTATTATGCCAACTTATTATTGGAAGAAAATGCTGCCATCACGGAGAAAGCGCTGACGGAGCGCAAGAACCTGTGGCTGACTATCGCTGTCGCAGCACTCGCAGTATTGTTGATGGCATTTCTCGCCGTTGTCTATCTATCCAGAAAAGCCAAGGAGTATCGGGGCATCATCGACAAGGACATTGAGCAGATCTATCAGGCGGAGCAGAAGATAGAACTGCTGCAATCCACGGGTAAAGACTATGAGCACGAAGTGAAGAGGCTGAAAGAACAGATAGACAGACTCAGGGAGACAACTGCTATGGAACTGGGATTGGGCAAGAATGTCTATGACATGATTACAGGCGGAGAGATGATTAAGGATTTCACCAAGTCGAAAGAGCAGGCACTCATCAATTATTATGCCTACACATTCAGCAAGCAGTATCACGGGCTTATCCTGCCCTATCGGAAACTGACGCTGAGGCTGACCACCTATCTGGTGATGCAGCAGATGGGGCTCGACGACAAAAGAATCTGCGAACTGCTGAATATCACCGATTCAACAGTCCGCAATTACCGTCACAGGCTTCGTAACCCGTAATAACCGCTATACCGAGTGATGACTGAGCAGCCGCTGCTCGGCAAGTTGCTCGTATTTGGTGCCGGGGCGGCCGTAGTTGGCGTAAGGATAGATGCTGATGCCGCCACGGGGCGTGAAGAGGCCGATGACCTCGATGTACTTGGGATCCATGAGTCTGATGAGATCCTTCATGATGATGTTCACGCAGTCTTCATGGAAATCGCCGTGGTTGCGGAACGAGAAGAGATACAGTTTCAGACTCTTCGACTCCACCATCCGCTCGCCGGGGAGATACATGATCTTGATCTCTGCAAAGTCGGGCTGACCCGTGATGGGGCAAAGCGACGTAAACTCGGGGCAGTTGAACTGCACCCAGTAGTCATTCTCCGGATGTTTGTTCTGAAACGTTTCCAGCACCTCCGGGGCATAGTCCATCCTGTACTCGGTCTTCTTGCCGAGCGCCTTCAGCCCCATTCCCGAGCGGGGCTCGTCTACCCGTTGCCTTTCATTCTCTCTGTTTGCACTCATAGCTCCTTCACCTTAAATATATTATAAGTCACATCCTTGTCGAACACATCCTCGTGGTCGTGGAGTTTCGTAAACTTCACCACCCGGATGGTAATCGGCAGCACCAATATCTCGTAAAGCGTCTTCAGCGTCACTTGTGTGATTACCAGCGACGGCATCTCCTCCCAGGGAATCACGCCACCCAGGGCCAGCGGGAAGAAGATGACAGAGTCGGTCAATTCGCCGAAGATCGTACTCAGCACCGCACGACGGGAGAAGTTACGACCATCCGACGAGAGCTTCATCCTGCTCATCACGTAGGCATTCATGAACGAGCCGCAAATAAAGGCCAGGAACGAAGCGCCGGCGATACGCGGAGCCAAGCCGAAGATCTGGTGGAAGCCCTCTTCTCCGTGCCAATAGGGAGCACCCGGAATCCAGTCGGCGATGGCGCCGAAGGCCACAAACAGGAAGTTCATCGCAAATCCCATCCAGATGAGCAGGCGGGTGCGGCCATAGCCCCATACCTCGCACACCACATCGTTGATGATGTAACTCACGGGGAACACAATCAGACCTGCTGTCATGTTTGCCGGTCCAAAAGAGATTTGCTTAGTCTCGAGCACGTTTGCCGTAATCAGGCAGACGCAGAACAGTATGCCGTAAAACATAAACAGCACACTGATTTTTTGTTCAGTTCTATTTTTCATTTTCTTGTTTTGTTAAAGGGGGTTAGCCCGAAGGCGTCGCAAGTACCCCTATGATTATTCATTACAATAGCCAGATAAGCCAGCCCATATAGGCCAGGAAACCGCCAATCAGCACGAATCCCTCCCTACGTGATACCGAATACTTGGTGAAGGCGAAAAGCCACAACAGCCCCACACTCACCAGCATCATCATCAGGTCGATGATGGTGATACCCATGATGCGCAAGGGATGAACCGCAGCCGTCACACCGAGGATCATCAGGATATTGAAGACATTTGAGCCGATGACGTTACCGATGGCAATGGCAGAACGGCCCTTATAAGCAGCCACCACGCTCGTGGCAAGTTCGGGCAGCGACGTGCCGCCAGCCACGATGGTCAGACCGACAACGCTCGGACGCACACCGAAACGATAGGCCACATAAGTAGCGGCATCAACGAAAAGGTTACTGCCGACGATCAGACAGGCCAGTCCCAGCACAATCATCGAGATGTTGCGCCACAACTTCGAATAGTCCTTCGGCAACTCCTTATTATCCTCGCGCTCCTCTTCCGTTGGCATCAAGCCTTCTTTCTTCGCAACATTGAACGTGTAGACCATAAAGATCAGGAAGCCCGCCAACAGGATGAAACCGTCACTACGGCTGATCTCGTTACCCCAAAGGTGAGGCGAGTCCATATCGTCGAAGCAGAGCATAAACAGCAGGATCGATGCGATTACCGCGAAAGGGATATCCTTCTTGACGGTCGACTTGGCTACCGTCATCGGCGCCACCACGGCCGAACAGCCCACGATAAGCATTGTATTGAATATATTAGAACCGATGACATTACCCACTGCCAGATCAGCCGTTCCCTTCAAGGCCGACACCATACTGACGAACAATTCCGGAGCAGAAGTACCTGCTGCCACAATGGTCAGACCTATGATAATCTCAGGCACGTTCATTCCGCGAGCCAACGAGGCGGCGCCGTCTGTCAGACGGTCTGCACCCCAGATCACGAGGGCTACGCCTACTACAATAAATACAATGTTCAGCAACATATCTTTTACTTTTAATCATCTAGTCTTCATCATCACTGTCCCAGTCTTCATCGAAGAAACTGTCGAAGTCGCCCTCCAGCGAGGGACCGACGAAAGCATCCATTGCCCGACGGTCTTTCTTTGTAGGGCGCCCCGTACCTCTGGCACGGTTTACGAAACCGCTGATGCGGTTCATCTCCAGCAACTCGTACTGATCGGGAGTTGTCACATTCTCATATACCTCGGGCAGCAGCTTCGCCCCTACCCGCTGTTCGATAGGCTTCAGGATCTTAAAGGAATAGGTCACCGGCGGCTTGCGCACGCTCACGGTCTCTCCGGCCTTCACGGTATGCGAAGGCTTCACGTTCACCCCGCCGATCATCACGCGGCCGTTCTTACAGGCATCGGCAGCAATGGAGCGGGTCTTGAAGATCCGCGCTGCCCAGAGCCATTTGTCGATACGTGCTACCTCTCCCATCCTATTTCTTTCCTAACTTGTTATACTGGTTCATCGTGACGTCGATGCCTGCCAGCACGAAACTCTTGATGATCTCCACAGCCGTGTTGATGCTCGGCTGCAGCTCTTTCAGTTCTTCTTCACTATACTTGCCCAGCACCCACTCTACCTGCATGCCACGGGGAAAGTCGTTGCCGATCCCCATACGCAGTCGGGCATAGTCCTGCCCGATGAGCTGCTGGATGTGGCCCAGGCCGTTATGCCCGCCGTTAGAGCCGTTGGCCTTCAGGCGGAATGCGCCCAGCGGCAGCGCCACCTCGTCGCTGATCACCAGCAGGCGGCTCTGCTCGATGTTCTCCTTGTTCAGCCAGTAGCGCACGGCATTGCCACTCAGATTCATAAACGTCGAGGGCTTGAGCAGGAAGACCTTACGCCCCTTGAGCGACGTCTCGGCTACGAAACCGTAGCGGCGGTCTTCAAAATGAATATTGGACGCCTCCGCAAAGGCATCCAATACCATAAACCCTGTATTGTGGCGGGTCATCGCGTATTCATCACCGATGTTTCCCAAGCCGACAATCAAGTATTTGTCCATTCCCTAGACGCGTTTTGAGATTGATTACTCAGCGCCTTCACCTGCAGCAGCTGCAGAACGAGAAGCACGTGTAGCCTTCACAGAGCATACAACAACCTGGGCAGGTGTTGAGATCTCCAGACCCTCAAACTTCAGGTCAGCCACCTTGATAGCCTTGCCAAGCTTCAGCTCGGTAACGTCGATATCAAGCACAGCGGGAATCTGCTTGTAGGGAGCTGTTACGTTCAGCGTACGGACAGCCTGGCTCAGACGACCACCATCGCGAACACCCTGAGCGTGACCGTTCAGCTTCACGGGGATACCGATTGTGATGGGCTTCGACTCGTTCACCTCGTAGAAGTCAACGTGCATCACAGCGTCTGTTGTCGGATGGAACTGCAGCTCCTTCATCACAGCCTTGTGAGCCTCGCCGTCGACAGTCAGGTTGACAACATAAACGTCGGGAGAATAAACGACCTTGCGGAGCTGGGAAGCGGGAATAGAGAATGCCATTGCCTCGGGCAGACCGTTCTCACCTTTCTTCTCACCATACAGATTGCAAGGGATCAAGCCCTGCTTACGCATCTCTTTGCTGGCCTTCTTGCCAGTTGTGGCACGCTTCTGGCCACTAACGCTAATTTCTTTCATAATTGTGTTACTCTAAATTAAGTTGTTAATACTTATTGCTTAATTCGCCATCACACGAATAATCGTAGTGCTTTGAGAAAAAGCGGTGCAAAGGTAGTGCTTTTTCCCTTACGAACCAAATATTTGCCTAAAAAAACTCAATATTTTCCTCTTTTTCTTGCATTATCTCAGAAAAATAACTACCTTTGCACGTACAAAAGCAATTAAAATAGGTATAATTAGAATCTAAAATGCATCAAGTGAGATGATTAACAGAGAAATTATCAGAATCAAGATTGTTCAGTTAACCTACGCTTACTATCAAAACGGTAACAAGAACATCGACTCGGCTGAGAAAGAATTATTCTTCAGTCTGTCAAAGGCTTATGACCTTTACAATTACCTGTTGGCCCTTATTGTGGCAGTAACCAAGGAAGCCAATCGCCGTAACGAAGTGCTGCAGGCTCGCGCCCAGAGAGAAGGGCTGCCCATGCCCCCGCAGAAGTTCGTCCTTAACCGATTTGCCCTCCAGCTCAGCGAGAACAAGGCGCTCTTGGAATTCCTGGAGACCCAGAAGTTTGCATGGGCCGACCACGATGCCTTCCTCGGGCAGCTCCTGGAGCACATCGAGGCCAGCGCCATCTATCAGGAATACATGGAGAGCGATGAGGACAATTACGAAGCCGACAGGGAACTGTGGCGAAAGCTCTATAAGACATTCATCGTCGAAAACCAAGACCTCGACGCCATTCTCGAGGAAGCCAGCCTCTATTGGAACGACGACAAGGAGATCGTCGACACCTTCGTGCTGAAGACCATCAAGCGTTTCAACGAGCAGGAAGGCACAAAGCAGGAGCTGCTGCCCGAATGGGACAGCGAGGACGAGAAGGACTTCGCCCGCAAGCTCTTCCGTGCCGCCATTCTCAACGCCGACCAGTACCAGCGCGCTATGAGCGACACCTCGCGCAACTGGGACTTCTCGCGTCTGGCCTATATGGATATCATCCTCATGCAGATTGCCATTGCCGAGATGATGACATTCCCCAATATCCCCATCAGCGTGACGATCAACGAATATGTCGATCTGGCAAAGCTCTACTCCACCCGCAAGAGCAGCGGCTACATCAACGGCATGCTCGACGGCATCGCCCGCAACCTGATTAAGACAGGCCGCCTGATGAAGCACATGGACCCCAAGCCCGGCAAGGAGAATGGTGCCCCCGCACCTGAAGACAAGGAAGCCCAAGCCCAGCAGGAACGCCCCGTCAAGATGAGGCATCGCATCAAGAGGCCGTCTACAGGCCCCAACCCTAAGAAAAAAGAGGATTAATCAAACACATTATTAATATATATGACAAATATCGTATTAGCGGCTCAGGCTGCACAAGGAGGCGGCATGAGTATGATTATCATGATGGTAGCCATCTTCGCCATCATGTGGTTCTTCATGATCAAGCCACAACAGAAGAAACAGAAGGAAATCCAGAAGTTCCAGAACGAACTGACTGAAGGTACAGAGGTAGTTACCGGCGGCGGTATCCACGGCGTGGTCAAGAGTATCGACCTCACCAAGAACACCGTCGACGTAAAGATTGCCCGCGACGTGATCGTCACCGTCGAGAAGACATCAGTCTTCAAGGACATGGCCAGCACCACCGTTCAGAAGTAGTACCTGCCGGCGCCATGGATATCAGGGGAATAGGACGTTTCATCAGAGTCTTCTTGTTCAGCAGAGGCAACAAGGAGTTTCTGATATTCCTGTTTTTCCTGGCACTATCCGGCGCCTTCTGGCTGTCGCTCACGCTCAACGACACTTACGAACAGGAGTTTGCCGTCCCCGTGGCCGTCGTCGACGTACCCAAGAATGCCGTCCTCACCTCAGACGAGGTCGACACCGTCAAGATGACAATCCGCGACAAGGGCATCTTCCTGATCAGCTATTACTACGGCGACTATCTGAAGAATATCCGCATCCACTTCCGCAGCCACTCCCACAACAACGGCACAGGAACCATCGCGGCGCAGGAACTGCAGAAAATCGTCTATTCACGGCTGTTCAGTTCGTCAAAGATCCTCAGCACCAAGCCCGACAAGCTGGAGTTCTACTACAGCTACGGTACTAAAAAAAAGGTACCCGTGCGCTGGAGCGGGCGCGTAATACCCGAAGAGCTCTATTTCATCTCGCGTGTGGAATACTCACCCGACAGCGTCACCATCTATGCCTCGGAGGAGAAACTCGACAGCATCAACATGGTGTACACAGAGCAGCTCAACTACGCCAACTTCCGCGACACGCTCTCAGTCAACTGCCGTCTCAGCAAGATCAAGAGCGTGAAGATGGTGCCCGACCATGTGCAAGTCAACTTCTTTACCGACGTGCTCACCGAGGAGCGTATCGAGGGAATCCCCGTGCAGGGCATCAACATGCCCGAGGGCAAGACCCTCCGCACCTTCCCCGCCAAAGTGGCCGTCAATTTCGTCACGGGTGTCAACGTCTATCGCAACCTGCGGCCCCAGGACTTCACCGTTGTCGTCGACTACAACGACATCAAGAATAATCCCTCCGAGAAGTGCGATATCCATCTGAAGGATGTGCCCAGCGGCATCTCGCGGGCACGATTGGAGACCACCCAAGTAGATTATCTGATAGAATCACAAGAATAATGAAATTAGGAATCGCCGGAGGTATCGGCAGCGGCAAAAGCTATGTATCCCAGAAGATCAGGGAATACGGCTATGAGGTCTATGACTGCGACGAGGCTGCCAAACGGCTCATCAGCACCTCGCCAGACATCCGCCAGCAGTTCATCAGCCTGATAGGCCCTGATGCCTATACTGCCGACGGACAACTCAACAAACCAGTCGTGACCAACTTCCTGCTAACCTCGAAAGCCAACGGGAAAGCCATCAACGACATCGTGCATCCAGCCGTTTTCCGCGACTTCGAGGAGAGCGGACTGCAGTTTATGGAGAGCGCCATCATGTTCGAATCGGGCATCTACAAGCTCGTCGACCGCGTGCTGGCAGTCGTCGCCCCAAAGGAGGTGCGCATCCAGCGCGTCATGGCCCGCGACGGCATCTCACGCGAGAAAGTGCTGGATTGGATGGACAGGCAGATCTCGCAGAAAGAACTTATCCAGAAGTCCGACTTCGTCATCGTGAACGACGGCCAGACAGAAATTGACAAACAATTAAAAAAGATTATAGTACAATGCAACAAACGATTTTAGCCATCTTCGGTAAGCCCGGACTTTACAAGCTCGTATCCAGAGGAAAGAATAATCTCATCGTAGAGGCCCTCGACGCCACTCATAAGCGTCTGCCCGCCTTCGCCACAGACCGCATCACGTCGCTCTCCGACATCGCCATGTACACCGAGACCGACGATGTGCCCCTGATGGATGTCCTCGAGAACATGAAGAATCTCGAAGGCGGTAAGAAGGCCAGCATCAACGAGAAGAAAGCCTCAGGCCAGGAGCTGCGCGATTATTTCACCAAGGTGCTGCCCGAGTGGGATCAGGATCGCGTGCAGAACAGCCACATCAAGAAGCTCATCACCTGGTACAACATCCTCGTCGAGGCCGGCATCACCGACTTCAAGGATGCCGACGAAGCCCCCGCAGCCGAAGAAGCCCCCGCAGCCGAAGAGGCAAAATGAATGTTTTGACTACGCTGCTGAGTGCGGGGAGTAAGCCTTGATCGACGCTACTCCATTTAAAAGTCACCCTCGGGTGGCTTTTATTTTTTTCGGTATAATGCGTGTTACAGGTTTCAGTGTTACAGTTAAAAAACAATCAATTTGGTCTCAAAGATACTTCTTATATTATATATATATTTATATATATATAAAGACATAATTCCTGTCAAGAAATGGCCGTAAATCGAACTGTAACACTGCAACGGCGTAACAGAATCGCCTCACTTCTTAGATTATTTTATATTACATATCTATACCAAAAACAATGCTTCTTGCAATCCAGATATTTCCGAGTACTAATCAATCGTAAGCGGAAGGATTCTCTCTCGTAACCTGGCCAGCATTCATCTTACGATTGATTTTGAATCGCCTGAGATGCCCTAAAACAGGGAATTTTCCACTCTAACGGGCAGATTGTGAATATTTATTACATAACGGAAACTGTTTCAGAGATTATAATATCTAAAAAATGGCAGCGTGCTTTTTGGCGTGCCTTTTTGGCGTGGAGGAGAAGATTGATCTGACGCCGGAGGAGAGTGATCCGAGCAAGAAGAAGTTCATCAAGAAGGTGACGCCGCTGGAGGACTGGATACTGGAGCAGCAGACTCAGAATCCTTAGTTTTAGGCGAGGGGCTCCGCTAGAGCATTGCGGCGGGGCCTCTCGCTAGGGTCAGGGCCTGACGAGAAAGTCGCAAGCGACTTTACGTCAGTGACTAGCATTTCCCTTCACAATGACCGAAGCACCTATCAAGGGCTCACCGGCATTGTCAACGACCGTTCCCCGTACATCAATGCCATTTCCCTGCGCCTGCGCATAAAGCGTAGAACAGAGCAACAACAGAAGAGCAGGAACAGCACGTTTAACAAGACTTTCTAGCTGTTTCATTGTTTTTGTTTTGAAGTTGAAAATTAGTTTAGAATTATTTAATATTATTAATTGCGGTGCAAAGGTATATATAATTAATAAGGTATGAATTATAAAATGTTACAACTACTTTGCATTTTGTAACATTAGCGTATTTCCCCGTAAAAATAGGGCTTTTCAGTATTAAATCAGGCAGGTCTTTTGATTGCCAGCATGGTAAGGTCGTCACTTTGCTAAGTGAACGACCTCATGGATATGTGATTCATCAAACAGCTTGCTTCATGAGTTCATCATCTATTAGAACCTGCGAGGCCCTCCGAAGCCTCCGCCTCTAAATCCACCGCCTCGGGGTCGTCCACCGCCAAAGCCACCACGTCCTCCCGGGCCACCAGGGCCACCAAAGCCCTTGCCACCACCAAAGAGGTTCAGACGATAGATGACGTGGAGCATGGCGTAACTCGTAACGGCATTATACTCAGTATCGCTACGCTGCATAGCCGTCAATACACTGCTCACAGTAGACTGCTGCCTCAGGATATCGTATAGCTGAAGCGACAGGGTAAGCGCTTTGCCTTTCAGGAAACTCTGTGATAGCTGGGCATTCCATATGAGTTCGTTGGTATTCATCGAGTTGTCAGTATAGCCTCGGCGACTCTGCATATTCATGTTTGTCGTCAGCGCCGTGCCCCACGGAGCGGTGACACCGATCATGCCTCCGTATGAGAACTGCCAGGTGTCAAGGTTATTGTTGGGCTGGAGCTCACTACGCGAGTAGTTGTAGTTCAGCGAACCGTTGAGCTCGACTTCGAGCCATTCGTTGCGATAGCTGGCCGCCAGACGCTCACCAACACCGAGTGACTTGGTGACACTCTTCTGGGAATCTGACCAAAGGTCGTCACTGACATAGCCCACACGATGATTATAATTGAGATTTGTGAAGGTATTCACGTTGAAGTATCCTGCAGAATCGACGGCGGTGTTGAACATAAAGCCAAGATTGCCGTTCCAGTTGCCGTTCACATTCACGGGCTGGGTGATCGTACCGCCAGTCTTGGAGTCGCGAGTCGTCTTCTGCGTCACGGCGTTACTAGTGGTCGAGAAATTCACGAAGGTCATCACGGCACGCTGGTGCTTCTGGAAATAATCATTATAGAAGAGGTTGAAGTTCTGAGTGAACGAAGGGTCCAGTTCAGGATTACCCGTCGTGATGCGGAGCGGATTGCTGTCGTCCACGATAGGGAGCAGGTCGGTCATGGAAGGCTGCTGAGTCCGTCCACGATAGGTGAAGCGCAACTGACCAGTCTGCGACTTCTTCCATCGGAAATCAAGCGTCGGGGTGAAGTTCGTCACGTTACGGGTGATATCATAATGACCCTTATAGTCATAGATAAAGTGCGACTTCTGGGGGATGACCTGGAAACCGATGTTGAAGTTATAGGACTTGCGGACGATACGCAGCATCACCTCAGCCGTATGGGTATAGTTCTTATACTCCGACTTGCGGCACAAGAGAGAATCCACGTAAGTATCGAGCGGATTTGTCAGCATGTTAAGATATGCATCCCAGTTGCGATACTCAGGGACGATGCCACTATAGTCGACGTCCGTGAGGCTATACGTCTTACGGTCGTTCATTGTATAATTATAGTTATAACGGTAGCTGAACTGCAGATAGACCTGACGGAAGATGGGCTCGCTATAGGTGAAACGGGCACTGTAGCTCCAATTATCCTGCGGCGTGTCATTATAGCGATTGGTGAGGATCGTATCCGGGTCTTCAAAATAGTAGATATAGTTGTTCGATATCGACTTGCCGGTGCCCTTGCTCCAGTTGCCGTTCAACTGCACGGTGATGTTACGACCCGTATTGCTCAGGCGACGGTTGAATTGCAGCATACCGCCCAGATTCTTGCTGTCACTATAACTGATACCATTCTGCAAATTGATATTCTTCACAATACCGTATTGCTGGGCCAACTTCACAACGTCGCGCAAAGGATCGTCGGAATAGTCATAAGGATTCTGGGTGAAGGTGGCATTCTTGTCGTCGTTCGCGCCGTCGTTGCTGTTATAACGGAAGTTGGGTCGGAACATGATGTTCGTCATCGAATCGGGCTGCCACTCCAGTCTCATCTGCCCATTCCATTGGTTCGAACGCGAGTAGCTTTGGTTGACCCTGTTACCATATTGAGTGACGGTCTCACTGAAGAAGTCCTGCGTATTGCTTCTCGAGAACACGTCGCCATCAGAGTGGTTCCAGCGTACGCTACCGTCGATCTTCAGTTTGTTGGTCTTCTCATAGTTGATGTTCACACCTGCCATCTTCATAGCGTTCAGACCCTGGCGGTTGGCGCCCCAGCGGCCGCCGCCACCGCCGCCAGGGAAGCCCATATCATTCGTATTATTTGCATTGGTCATCAGAAACATCTTCAGGTCGTTCTTCATCACGCCGCCAAAAATTCGGCCGGCATAGCGATGTTTGGTGCCAGCCGCAAGGTCGGCATTCACCATCACGCCCTTATTCATACCCTGCTTGATTCCGAAGTCGAGCACCGTTTCCTCCTCGCCATCCTCAATACCTGACACACGCGACAAATCACTCTGCTTGTCGTAAGCTTTGATACGGTCAATGATATTCGTAGGCAAGTTCTTGATGGCGGTCTTGGTGTCACCCGTCATGAACTCCTTACCATCAACGAGGATCTTCTTCACCTCCTTGCCATTGATCTTGATGGTACCATCATCGCCCACCTCTGCACCAGGCAAACGCCTGACAAGTTCCTCGACAACCGATCCCTCTGGTGTGCGGAAAGCAGATGCATTATATACAAAGGTATCGGCCTTCAAAGTCACCTTCGAAGCATGGGCTGTCACCGTAGTACCCTTCAGCATAATGGCATCGGGCTCCATCGAGATTGTGCCGGCATGATAGTCCTTGCCGTCCTTGATATTGATTTTCTTACTGTAGGTCTTGAATCCCACATAAGTAATCTTCAGGGTATAACTGCCGTCGCGGGGGGCTTTGATGGAAAAAGCGCCATTGGTGTTTGTCACGGCGTTGGCCACTACCTTTTCACCACTGAGCAATGCTGCCGTTGCCTGAATAACGGCATCCTGCGTATCCTGTTCTACAACCTTTCCTGATACCGTACGTTGGGCAAATGTCATTACCGCCATCACTAAAGCGGTCATTAAGAGTATGAATCGTCTCATCTGTTATTAATATTATTGTCCTTTTGACGCAGAAAAAAAAGAAAAGTTTAACGACTTCTGAAATTTTTTACAATTTCCTGCCGTCGTTTCGTTTTTTAGTTGTACCTTTGCATGCGAAAATATTTAGGCAGACAAATAACCATTAAAATATGAACCGACAGAAAGTCGTCATTGCCGAGCATCTTGAGGAGTCTCTTTCAGAGGCTATAATGGCATGTGAGCACGATCGTGTGTTTATCCTTGCCGACGAGATTACGGATAAATGCTGTCTGCCAGTGGTCGAAGGGTTTCATGCACTACAAGATGCTAAGCGTATCATCATTGGCGCAACAGATACCCACAAAACATTGGAATCGCTGACCCACGTCTGGGAAGAACTTGGGAAAGGAGGTGCCACTCGCCACACCTTATTAATAAATATAGGCGGCGGTATGGTGACAGACCTTGGAGGCTTTGCAGCCTCTACTTTCAAGCGGGGTATCAATTACATCAACATCCCCACGACCTTGCTGTCAATGGTAGATGCCTCTGTCGGCGGAAAGACGGGCATCAATTTCAATGGGCTGAAGAATGAGATCGGTGTGTTCAACAATGCCAGTACGGTTATACTCGACACACAGTTCTTGAAGACCCTCGACGAAGAGAATATCTGCTCTGGCTATGCAGAGATGCTGAAACACGGGCTGATTTCTAACGAACAGATGTGGGCATCCTTACTAGGATTCGATTTGGAGCATCCCAATCTCCAGCAACTTCGTGGGATGGTTGCTGACAGCGTTGCTGTCAAAGAGCGCATCGTAACAGAAGACCCAACGGAGAAAGGCATCCGCAAGGCGCTGAACCTGGGACATACCGTAGGTCATGCCTTTGAGTCGTTGGCACTCACTAGAACGCCTGTATTACACGGCTATGCCGTTGCATGGGGACTGATATGCGAACTCTATCTGAGTGTGATCAAGACCGGATTCCCTACCGACAAGATGCGCCAGACGGTCAGTTTCATCAAGGAGCACTATGGCAAGATGCCTATCACATGTGATGACTATCCTACCCTTCTGGAACTGATGACACACGACAAGAAGAATGTTGCCGGAACGATTAATTTCACGCTATTGGGAGGTATTGGAGATATCCGCATCAACCAGACGGCAACTAAAGAGGAAATATACGAGGCACTCGATTTCTATAGAGAGGGCTGACGATATAAGAATTGACCAATCAACTTAATAGACCTAATCATATTACTAACTAATCGCAGACAGGACTGCTCGTGAGAGTAGTCCTGTCTCATTTTCTCAGCAGAAAAAACAACTGGTCTTCTTGCTATTCTTGTATATTTTGCTTATCTTTGTAGGCGAAAAGAATGAATAATGAAGCAAAAAGTATTAATGCGACTCAAAAAATGTGTGGTGCTCTGTATGCTATGCATGTGTACCTTGTCAGCCCATGCAGCCGATGCCGATGAGATCCTTGAGTATCGGGGTGACCGCTATGTAATCCATGTCGATAAGATGTACCCCGACAGCGAGATGACCTTACTCGACGTGCTGAACACCTGTCCTGAGTTTTTGTCTGTCAACGGAAAGAGTATTGACCAAGATTACATTTTGCGTATCGACAATATCGGCATTTTCGTTGATCCTGTATCCTTTCTGGCCAATGCGAAGGCTTGCGAGATCGACCGCATCCAGATATGTGGCAATACCTCTGTGGCCAAAGCCGTGAACGGCATCAAAGGCATCATCGACATCTATTATCGTAACGACGTCAAGACCGACGGCAAGGTGGCTCTGACGGGTAGTACCTATGGTAACGGAATGCTTTATGCCGACGTGACTGGCAGGAGTGAAAAACTCACCGTGCAGGCTTATGCGATGGCTCGCACCTCATACGGCAAGGCCTATCCTACAGACGTGAACCGCATGACCGATCGCGGACTGGCTGAAAACCTGCACCTCAACCTCGACTGGAATATCAGCCCAAGCGACCGACTCATCATCAAGGCCTTTCAGGAGTTCAACAACAGTAAGCAAAAGCTCTTTAACCCTGTCTTGAACGCGGCCTTACCCAATTATAAACGCTATGTTGATCTCGTATTCTCTTACTCTCACACTTTTAAGAGCGATGCCATCTTATTTGTCGAAACAGGCAGCGACTACACCAGTACCCGCACGCCCAGCGACAAGTCTGGCGACAGCTATCCCTACTTCTTCTGCGAGTATAACACCCCTATCTTCACCCCCGACCTATGGCTAATGGTGGGTACAGAGATAGACTATGAGAACGCATGGTACCCCCAACAGAAGCGCGAGCAGTATCTGAAGACCGACTTCTACTTACAGCTCGACTATACCCACGGACCATGGGTGCTGACCCTCGGCGACCGTTTCCGCATGATGAACTTCTGGAACCGTCAATACGACTCTGCCGACCACAGCATGTGGACCCACGAACGCAACAACCACTCTTATCTGGCCAGCGTGGGATATAAGGCTCAGCGCCATTTCTTCCAGGTGCAGTTCGCTCGCCGTTTCTTCGTACCCGAGGTCAACGATTTCCTAGTGGATGAGACCGCCCCCACTACCGCCCTCAGATATGATGCCGGCAGCTGCGCCACTCATCTGGCTCATCAGGGCGTGGTGCGCTACTCCTATCAGCAGAAGGATTTCTTCCTCCACACCAGCATCGAGAACACCTGGCACAGTCATCTTCCTGGTCCCGACTACCTGCAGCTGGGATTCCGTAACTCCGTCTATTGGAAGACGGGTAATTGGGAATTGACATTAGGCGCCAACTTCTATCACAAACACATAAGCGCAGGGCACGACACGGCTTCTGAGGACGACAACTACGTGACGCTCAAGTTCTCTCCAGTCCTCAGTCTGCCCTGCGGTGTCCGTCTCTCCTCGACGCTGCTCTACATCAGTCGGCGCTCTATCGACGACGGGCATCCCCATCTCTTTGCTACAGTTAAGGCCAACAAGCAGTTGGGCAAGAAGTGCAACGTATTTGCCGAATTCCACGACCTAGCCGGCTATGCCACAGGCTCCAGCAAACAGCTCCTTGGGCTCTATCAGAACCGCGCTGTCAGCATCGGAGCCACCGTCTATCCTTTCCGTCAATAACAACCAACACTCGTAACCCCTATCCAAAATGAAACTGGAAACTTTAAAACCCGGAATGCCCAAATGGCTGACCTGCCTGTCGCTCATCGGTGTAATCCTATTTCTGATGTGGCTGGGCTATGCCGTATGCATCGAACACATGCCCGTCAAGAATACCATGTGGGCTCTTGCGCCTCCCGTCATCGCCATCATGTTGGCCCTGATCACCAAAGAGGTGTACAGTTCGCTGTTTCTTGGCATCCTGACCGGAGCCCTGCTCAATGCCGACTTCGACCCTATAGGCGGACTCAACCGTCTTTTCCCCGACGGCATCATGGCTATGCTGGCCGACAAGTGGAACGTGGGCATTCTCGTCTTCCTCGTAATCCTGGGCACGATGGTGCAGCTGATGAACCGTACGGGCGGCTCGGCGGCTTTCGGCTCATGGGCAGCCAACCGCATCAAGAGCCGTGAGGGGGCGCAGCTGTCAACCATGTTGCTGGGCTGTCTGATCTTCATCGACGACTACTTCAACTGCCTGACCGTAGGTTCCGTCATGCGGCCTGTCACCGATAAGCACCAGATAAGCCGTGCCAAGCTGGCCTACCTGATCGACTCTACGGCAGCGCCCATCTGTATCATTGCGCCTATCTCGTCCTGGGCTGCAGCGGTGTCGGGATTCGTCAAGGGGGAGAACGGCATCAGCATCTTCGTCCAGTCCATTCCTTTTAACTTCTATGCTCTGCTCACAATGTTGATGATGGTCTTCATCATCTGCATGAAGATTGACTATGGCTCGATGCTGCTCCATGAGAACAATGCCTGCCAGGGCGACCTCTTCACTTCCGGCAAGCGCCAACAGCCTTCTGAAGCGAGTCAGGAGGAAGGCAAAGTAGGACAGGTGACAGATATGCTCATCCCCGTCATACTTCTCGTTGTCGGGTGTGTCATCGGCATGATCTACACGGGCGGCTTCTTCCACGGTAAGAGCTTCGTCGATTCCTTTGCTGCCAGCAATGCCTCAGTGGGACTGGTAATGGGCTCGGCCGTGGCACTCCTCGTCACCATTGCTTTCTATCTGGTGCGCCAGTCATTGTCATTCGGCGACTGCATGGAGTGCCTGCCAGAGGGGTTCAAGCAGATGGTTCCCGCCATGCTGATCCTGACGTTTGCATGGACACTGAAGAGCATGACAGACAGTCTGGGAGCTGCCACCTATGTGGCCGGGCTGTTAGAGCACTCTGCCGCCGGGCTCATGGGCTTTCTACCTGCTATCATCTTTGTCGTGGCCGTCGGACTGGCATTTGCCTCAGGCACATCGTGGGGCACATTTGGCATACTCATCCCCATCGTGGTTTCATCATTCCAGAACGTTGATCCCCAGCTCATGATCATCTCTATCTCGGCCTGCATGGCCGGAGCCGTGTGTGGCGACCATTGCTCTCCGATCTCCGACACGTCCATCATGTCGTCGGCTGGTGCACAATGCAATCACTTGAACCACGTCACCACCCAACTGCCTTATGCGCTGACAGCTGCTGCTGTGTCGTTCTTCACCTTCCTTGTGGCTGGCTTCACAAAGAGTGCTCTCATCTCCCTCGTCTTCGGTATTGTTATACTGTTCCTCGTCCTGATAACCATCAAAAAGATTAAGCGTTAAGCAGAAGGTACAGGGGTAAACGAGGCGGGAGCACAGCGGAGAAGCGAGGCGTTACAGCAAGGATTTCAGCAGAGCAGGGCGGCTTGTTGCCGGGCGGGCTTGCCCGTTTCTGTCAAGGGGATACGGTCGACGTGAAGATAATGGCGGGGGAGATAGTACTTGGGAAGGATGCGCTCGCAGATTTGTCGGGCTTCATCGACAGAACCTTCCGTCAAGAGAACAGAAACTTCACCGAATTTCGGATCTGGGCGCTTACTTATTAAATAAGGGACGCGTAAAAAGGGACGCAGTCGACTTTCCACTTCCTCAATCTGAATCTTGATGCCTCCGGAGCAGATGACATTGTCTTTTCTTCCGAGGATGCGAAAGCCTTGAGGGGATATCTCGGCGATGTCGTTGGTGACGAGGCGCTCGGGGCAGACCTCGGGGGCATCGATGACGAGACAGCCGTCTTCGGAGAGGCTGACCTTCACAGAGGGGAAGGGTATGTACCAATCAGAGGCTTCGGGGCCTGAAAGGCGGCGAAGGGCGATATGAGAGAGAGTCTCAGTCATGCCGTAGGTGCTCCAAACTGCATTGGGAAAGTTTTTGAGTTCTGCGCCCAGAGCTTCGTCAATGGCACCTCCACCGATAATCAGATGGCGGATCTGCAGGAGGCGTTTGCGCTCCTCGGGTACTTGAAGGGTGTTATAGACCTGAAGCGGAACCATTGCGGCGAAATCAATTTGGCAATCGTCAATTGCCAATTGCGAATGATTCAATGGATGACCGCTCGGCTCTACGGTGATCAGCTTCAGACCACGTTCTATGGAACGAACCACCATCATCTTGCCTGCGATATAATCGAGCGACATACAGAGCAAGGCTACATCGCCCTCACGAAGTCCAAGGAAATCATTGGTGATACGGGCAGAAGCCAGCATACGACGCTTCTCTGCGAGCATCGGCTTAGGAACACCCGTAGAACCGCTTGTCTGCACGTGGACAAAAGGGCTGTCGTTATTCCATTCTGAAAGAAATTCCTCTAAAGACATATCATCATTTTAGGAATAACATATCGCCACGGATCTCAAGTGGCATGGGGATATTATCGGTGAAGAGTTGGCCAGTGCCAAGCCCCTGCGGCATGGTGATCTGAGGACCATATACGTCGGAGGCATACTGCGCGATGGCATTCAGGCCAATATTACTTTCAAGAGCAGAAGTGATCCATGAGCCAACCCCCAGTTCACGCGCCGCATCAATCCATTCCCTGCAACCCGCCATTCCTCCATGAAGTGATGGTTTGAGGATGATATAGCGAGGCTTGATGATGTTCAACATGTGCGCCTTCATCTCGGGATCATTCACACCGATGAGTTCTTCGTCTAGGGCAATAGGGAGGGGAGACTCGCGACAGAGCTCTGCCATAAAGGACCATTGTCCCTGGCGGATGGGCTGTTCAATAGAGTGGATGGCATATTGCGAAAGGAGTTCGAGTTTGTAGAGCGCCTCTTCATAAGGGAAGGCGCCATTTGCATCGAGGCGCAATTCTACTTCGTGGAAAGAGAAACGCTCACGTATACGCTTAACAAGATCCATTTCTTGTTCGAAATCGATGGCACCGATCTTAAGTTTGACACAGCGGAACCCTTTTTCTAGTTTCTCCTCCATACGCTGGAGCATCTCATCGTAGTTGCCCATCCAAACAAGGCCGTTGATGGGGATGCCCTCCTCGCCACGACTAAAAGCCGTATCAAACAGGCAATCACCATTTCTAAGGTTAATCAAGGCAGTCTCCAAACCAAAGAGCATCGATGGGTAATCGCGAAGGGAATCGACATCAATCTCGCCTGCACGACAGAGCTCCTCGCAGAAATGACGAAGCTTCGCCTCATACAGTTCATCCGCCATAGCGTCACAACTGAGGTCGGGCAATGGGGCACACTCCCCCACTCCAGTCCGTTCTCCGTCCGACAAATGGACAAGCCATATCTTACGTGTGGTATAGATGCCGCGCGAGGTTCCTGCCGGCTGCTTAAAATGGAGCACACGCTCCTCTATCTCATAGGTCATGGGAGCTTGGGATATTTCTTAAAGTCGGGCTTACGTTTCTCAAGAAAGGCCTTTCCACCCTCCTGTGCTTCGTCGAGGAAATAGTAGAGCATGGTGCAATCACCTGCAAGTTCCTGAATGCCAGCCTGTCCGTCGAGTTCGGCATTGAGACCTGCCTTGATCATACGCAGGGCCAAGGGCGAACGTTCCATCATGATCTCAGCCCACTCAACGCACTCATCCTCCAGGCGCTCGATAGGGACAACCTTATTCACCATTCCCATTTCCTCAGCCTCCTTTGCAGAATACTGACGACAGAGGAACCAGATCTCACGGGCTTTCTTCTGCCCAACGATACGGGCAAGATAAGAGGAGCCGAAACCTGCATCGAAAGAGCCTACCTTAGGCCCGGTCTGTCCGAATATGGCATTCTCAGAAGCAATGGTGAGGTCGCAGACGAGGTGAAGCACATGTCCGCCGCCGATGGCATAGCCGTTAACCATCGCGATGACGGGTTTTGGCAGACGACGAATCTGCATCTGCACATCAAGTACACTCAAACGGGGTACACCCTCCTCGTCGACATAGCCGCCACGACCTTTCACATGCATATCGCCTCCTGAGCAGAAAGCGTGTTTGACGTCGGCAAGTGTCTTTCCTTCCGGCACTTCTGACATGGCGCCCGTTAGCAACACTACTGAAATGTCCTGCATCTCACGACACATAGCAAAGGCCTGAGAGAGTTCCCAAGTGGTTTTAGGGGTGAATGCATTACGATACTGCGGACGATTGATGGTAATCTTGGCTATACCATTGTATGACTCGAAGAGAATCTCTTCAAACTTGCGTACTTCTTTCCAATTTCTCATATCTTGAATGTTTTATAATAGTCTTTTAACGTCTGCTCGTCGTCGTAGGGGTCCGTAAAGACCTCAAGGAGCACAGGCCGGTCGCTCTCTATATTTAATAAGGTGTCGATGCCGGCATGAAGTTGGGGCATGTCAGAGGCAGAGATATAGACAATGTCATTCTGCTGGCAGATGCCCTCGGCAGAGGTGTGGTGTGCAGCAGCTACATACTGATCCCGTGCAGGACTCTGCTCCAGTCCTGGGAGCATGTTGAAAATGCCGCCACATCCATTATTGAGTAATAGGATTCGGAAATTGCCCTGTAGGTTCTGATTCCACAGTGCATTCTGATCATAAAAGAAGCTGAGGTCACCAATGACACAGTAGACGCGTTTGTCAGTGACACATGAGAAGCCTGCTGCAGTAGAGAGTGAGCCTTCAATACCATTCACGCCACGATTACACCACACAGGGTGCTGCGCGAAACTGTTGGCCAGACGGATGGCAGAACTATTGGCATAATGCACTTCAGCATCACCTACATAATGTTCAAAATACTTCACGGCAGCCAGTTCTGAATATGCAGGCTCATAGGACTCTGCCTGAAGGCCTATACGAGCCAGCAGGTCGTCCCACTTCTGTATAAAGGGATGGGGTTCCATCACCATCATGAACCGGATATGATCAGCTACAGCCTCTCCATCGCCCTGAAAAACATGAGTGAGATTCATAAAGGTATCAGCAATCTCGCCCGTATTGTTCACCACCCAGGTCTCCTTAGCCTTTCGAAGGAAACGTTTCAAACGTTTGCTTACAATAGAACCGCCGATATAAAGTACAAAATCCGGGACATATTCCTCATCATCCCCCACGATGCTTACTGCTTCATCGAGCAAAGGATTCATAGGCTGTCCGCTTATCAGCATAGGACGCGTTGCAGAAAGAAACATCCGCGTAACATGACTCAACGTGGCAGGCGACATATCGGCAGCAGCATATGCGATCTTTCGCTCTGCTGGCAGCTCGTCAACACTATACTCGAAAAGGGGTTCGGTAATAGGTACATTGATGTGTACGGGTCCACCATGCATCGCTGCCAAAAGGGCCTCGTTCACCATACGGTTACAGTACCATTTCTCTTCCGCATCATGAGGCTCAGGCAAAGACACAGCCTTTTTAACGAATCGCCCGAGGGCATCAGACTGCGGCAACGTCTGTCCATCTAACTGATCTATCCACTGTTGAGGACGATCAGCGGAAATCGCCACAAGAGGAATATGCTGATAAAAAGCCTCTGCAATAGCAGGTGCGAGATTCAGCAAGGCCGTGCCGCTGGTGACACATACCACTACAGGCTGTTTCAGCGCCTGGGCCATACCCATGGCATAAAACCCTGCCGAACGTTCGTCGGTCACCGGATAGCATTGGATAAAGGGACATTCATTAAAATTATGCACGATGGCAGAATTACGGCTACCAGGACACACTACTGCATGCCTAACACCATGAGCCACGAGCAAGGACGTCAGTATGTTTACATTTTCTTTGCTACAATACATCTTCTCATTGTTTCTAATTTTGCTTCGGTCTCTTGCCACTCCTGTTCCAAAACACTATCCTTCAACAAGCCACCACCCGCATAGAGATGGCAACAATTGCCTTCAAGATTCATGCAGCGTAACGACACATACAGATGAGTCTCTCTCTCAGGATCCAGCATCCCTGCGAACCCGCTGTAATAACGACGAGGTGTATGCTCATTACGAATAATAAAGCGGAAGGTCTCACGTTTCGGGAGACCGCAAACAGCTGGTGTGGGATGCAAGGTGTGAAGCAAGTCGCCTATACCCCCATGTTCAGGCAGCGTAAATGTGAAATCACTACGCAGATGTACCAGGTCTGCAGCCCGGACTGTATATGGTCCTTCCTCGTGGAAATCATTCGTAAACTGTTCCAGACACTCTGCAATATAAGTGGCCACATAACGTTGCTCCTGAATATTCTTTGTACTCCAACTGACACTCTCGCCTTCGCCCTGCAACTGTTCTCCCTCCAACTTCATTGTTCCAGCCAGAGCAATGGTACACCACGTACCATCTTCCTTTCCCTCCAACAGGATTTCCGGTGTCGCCTGGAGCCAGCAACCACTTTTTGCCGTATCCACCAAAGAGATAAACATACGAGGATAGAGCGAACAAGCACGACAGAAAAGATCTATAGGGGAAAGGGCGCTATCTATCTGTTCATCGGCACATCGCGACAGGACAATTTTCCTGAAAGATCCCTGTTGCAGTTGCGAGTGGAAATTAGCAAAGTCAATGGAATAGTACATTGCAGACTTCTCCCCCGCTACTGACGTTGGCTGCATATTCCCTTGTGTAACCGCCTTCTGCACAGGAAGTTGGATTGCGGGAAGTTCAGCAACCGGAATCCGCTTTACTATATCCGGACGTATCAATAAAATAGGTTGGTCGTTTCTAACCTCAAAGGGTGCCACAACGAAACCCCGTTTGCCATTGAGTTCTGTACATGAAAGCAACTCCGCCGGTTCTCCTTCTGTCTGTTGAACCAGCGTAGCATGTGTCTCATGCGGCAATCGATAGATAGCATACCCCGGCATTACCTTCTATGGCTTATTACATAATTGGTGACCCGGACATTCGAAATGAGTTCTCCTGATGTGTCCTTAATATCCACATTCCAGACATGCAGGGTTGTTCCCTTATGAAGAAGACGGGCATAGGCCGTTACAGTATCTCCTTCTGCCACAGCTTTCACATGACTGCCACTAACCTCAATACCTACACAGGCACAGCCTGGACATAATGAAGACGATCCTACACCAGCCACGTTCTCAGCCAATGCCAGGGATGCACCTCCACTCAGGAAACCAAATGGCTGACGGTTGCGCTCATCGACTTTCATCCGTGCCATACAAGTATCGTCCTCGGGTGTAGAGATAAACTCCATCCCGAGGGCGGTACTCAGATTCGGCTTGTCGTTAATGATATCTCTTATCTTTTCTACATCCATCTTTATTTGAACAATGAATATTCAGGAACGCTCCATGCCAGAGCACTGGCTCCAAGCACATCGCGCTCGCGATCATTTAATTGTGATGTGAGTATCTTCACCTTTCCACGGAGGTTGCCAAACACGTGATCCTCAAAAGATTCGTAGGCAGGAGCAACAATCCACTTGCCTGCATGAGAAATACCACCCGTCAGGATGATTGCCTCTGGATCCACAATCGACGCATAGTTAGCCAGACCAAGACCTAGCACATGGCCTGTACGTCGGTACACCTCAATGGCTAGTTCGTCGCCCTTATCGCAACATTCAGCAATCGTTCGAGGTGACAATTTCTCCAATTCGCGCATCAAGGTCGTCTTGTCTGATTCCTGCATCACTTCCTGTGCTGTCAGTACGATGCCCTTGGCACCGACGTATGCCTCCAAACAGCCACGATGACCACACCCACAAAGGCGCCCACTGTCAGGTGCAACACAGGTATGACCGAATTCACCCGCATAACCGGAATGACCCTGATGCTCATCACCCTCTGCAAAGAAACAACTACCAATACCGACACCCAGACTGACGATAATGAAGTTACGCATACCGTGTGCGCTGCCAAAAGTATATTCGCCCAGAGCTGACACATGGGCATCGTTGGAGAGTCCGACTGCCAGTCCGATACGGTCACGGAGCATAGCAGAAAGCGGAACGACACCCTTCCAGGGCAGATTAGCCGCATTCTCTATACAACCAGATACAGAACTCGCACTCGGAGAGCTGACACCAATAGAGCGGATGGTTTCATAACCGCCATTCGCCTCTACTAACATCACGATTTTCTCACTTAAAGAGGTTACGAAATTATTAACATCTGGATAATCCTGAGTAGGAAAAGAATCCTCAGCAAGAATATTTCCACGCACATCAACAATGGCATAGGTAGTAAGCTCATTACTAATATCTACGCCTACAACTTTTGTTTTAATGTTACACTGTTCCATGATGTCTAGTACGACCTTAGTTTTTACTATCTAAACATTTTTATCTCATCTATTGTTTCAAAACCTTCTTCACTCATTATTCAAAAAGTCGGTTAGATGTTGCAAATATAAACATTTTTTCTATACCATGCAAATCTTTGCACTTTTTTTTGCAAATATTTACCCTATCCTTGCTTTTTTCGCAAGAATTTCGTAACTTTGCAGCCACAAATGTCAATATTGATAAGAAAAAGATGAACGTTTTAGAATTAAGCGAACAAGAAATCGGAAGGCGCCAGAGCCTTCAGGAGTTGCGTTCGATGGGTATCGATCCTTACCCCGCTGCAGAGTTTCCCGTAACAGCATGGAGCACAGATATCATTAACGAATTCGAGGATCTTCCCGTCATTGGTAAAGATGAGAATGGCAACGATGTACGCGAGACAGCGACACCAGAAAACAGTCGTATGGTGAGCATTGCCGGACGCATCATGAGCAAGAGTGTCATGGGAAAGGCAGCCTTTGCAAAGTTGCAGGACTCCAAGGGACGTATTCAGATATATATACAGCGTGACTCTATCTGTCCAGGCGAAAACAAAGACTTATATAATATTGTATATAAGAAGCTCCTCGACTTAGGAGACTTCATCGGCGTAAAAGGCTACGTGTTCCGTACAAAGACGGGTGAGGTCAGCGTTCACGTGATGGAGATGAAGGTATTGAGCAAGAGTCTTAAGCCACTGCCTGTGGTTAAGACAGATGCTGACGGTAAGGTTTACGATGCCTTCGACGATCCTGAGTTGCGCTATCGTCAGCGCTACGTTGACCTCATCGTGAATGCAGGTGTAAAAGATACATTTCTTAAGCGTGCAACCATCATCCGCACCTTGCGTAACATTCTTGATAATGCAGGTTACACAGAGGTTGACACCCCAATTCTGCAGAATATTGCAGGTGGTGCTTCAGCCCGCCCATTCATCACCCACTTCAATGCGCTCAATCAGGATATGTACATGCGTATCGCTACCGAGCTATATCTTAAGCGCCTCATCGTAGGTGGTTTCGAGGGCGTTTACGAGATGGGTAAGAACTTCCGCAACGAGGGTATGGACAAGACCCACAATCCTGAGTTCACCTGCATGGAGCTCTACGTGAGCTATAAGGACCTACTTTGGGGTATGACCTTCACAGAGAACATGCTCGAACAGATCTGTACCGCAGTTAACGGCAAGCCCGAGGTTGAGATCGATGGAAACATCATCTCGTTCAAGGCACCTTTCCGTCGTCTGCCTATTCTCGATGCCATCAAGGAGAAGACTGGTTTCGATTGCGATGGCAAGTCTGAGGATGAGATTCGTCAGTTCTGCCTCTCTAAGGGTATGGATGTCGACGATACCATGGGTAAGGGTAAGCTCATCGATGAGCTCTTTGGCGAGTTCTGCGAGGGCACCTTCATCCAGCCGACCTTCATTACCGATTATCCCGTTGAGATGTCACCTCTCACCAAGATGCATCGCTCTAAGCCAGGACTCACCGAGCGTTTCGAGCTGATGGTAAATGGTAAGGAGTTGGCTAACGCTTATTCTGAGCTCAACGATCCAATCGATCAGGAAGAGCGTTTCATCGAGCAGATGAAACTTGCTGATAAGGGTGACGATGAGGCAATGATTATCGATCAGGACTTCCTGCGCGCGCTGCAATATGGTATGCCTCCAACGTTTGGTATCGGTATTGGCATCGACCGTTTGGTGATGCTTCTCACAGGTAAGTTTGCCATTGGCGAAGTGATGCTGTTCCCACAGATGAAGCCAGAGAAGAAGATTCCGCAGAGCACACCTGCCGAGTGGGCTGAGATTGGCGTAGCTGAGGAATGGGTACCTGTGCTCCGCAAGGCTGGCTTCAACCTCATCCAGAACATCAAGGACGAAAAGCCTCAGGGCTTGCAGCAGAAGATTGGCGACATCGTCAAGAAATACAAACTCGAGATGACCAAACCGTCAGTCGATGAAGTCGCTGCTTGGATTGAGAAGGCTAACGCCTAATTGTCGATTATCAACTTGAAGAATGTACGACTGTGGTAAGATAGCAATTATTGGTGGTGGCAGCTGGGCAACAGCCATAGCCAAGATTGTGGTGAGTCACACCCACCACATAGGGTGGTATATGCGCCGCGATGACCGTATTGAGGATTTCCGTCGTATGGGCCACAACCCGGCTTATCTCACAAGCGTACACTTCAACATTGATGAGATTCATTTCGACAGCGACCTCAATCGTATTGCCTCACAGTACGACACGCTAGTGTTTGTCACCCCGTCACCTTACCTCAAGAGTCACCTCAAGAAACTAAAGACGCGTATACGAGACAAGTATATATTAACCGCCATCAAGGGTATCGTACCCGACGAAAATCTCGTATGTAGCGAGTATTTTCATCAAGTCTATGATGTCCCTTACGAGAACCTCGCCTGCATCGGCGGTCCTTCCCATGCCGAGGAGGTGGCACTTGAGCGCCTCAGCTATCTTACTGTTGGTTGTGCTGACCGCGACAAGGCGCAGGCTTTCTGTGATGTGCTTAGCAGCGAATACATCAAGACAAAGACCTCTACTGATGTCATTGGCATCGAATACTCTTCCGTACTGAAGAATGTTTATGCTATCGCTGCCGGTATTTGCAGCGGACTGAAATACGGCGACAATTTCCAGGCCGTACTGATGTCCAATGCCGTACAGGAGATGAACCGATTCCTCACTGCTGTACATCCTCAGGAGCGCAGCATCTACGACAGTGTCTATCTCGGTGGCCTCCTGGTGACGGGCTACTCCAATTTCTCGCGCAACCGCACCTTTGGTACAATGATTGGCAAAGGCTATAGCGTGAAGTCTGCACAGATAGAGATGGAGATGATTGCCGAAGGCTATTTCGGCACGAAGTGCATGAAGGAAATCAACCGTCACTGCCATGTCAACATGCCCATTCTCGATGCTGTCTACAATATTCTTTACGAGCGCATCTCCCCGCAGATCGAGATCAAGCTATTAACAGACTCATTCAGATAACAGTATAACAAAACAACAATTATGAGCAACATTAAGTTAGACATCACCAAAGCCGCCTGCTTCCTTGAAGCTGGCGCAGTAGAGGCTTTTGAGCCTCAGGTTAAAGCCGCTCAAAAGGCATTGGAAGAGGGCACCTGCCCCGGTAACGATTTCCTCGGCTGGCTCCACCTCCCATCAAGCATCACCCCCGCTTTCCTCGATGAGCTCCAGGCTTGTGCCAATGTACTCCGCGAAAACTGCGAGGCTATCGTAGTGGCCGGCATCGGCGGCTCTTATCTTGGTGCCCGTGCCGTCATTGAAGCCCTGAGCAATTCATTTGCCTGGCTGGTGGCCGACAAGAAGAACCCCACCATTCTCTTTGCAGGTAACAATATCGGTGAAGACTATCTCTTCGAACTCACTGAGTATCTCAAGGGTAAGAAGTTTGGCGTCATCAATATCTCTAAGAGTGGTACTACTACTGAAACCGCTCTCACCTTCCGTCTGTTGAAGAAACAGTGCGAAGCTCAGCGTGGCAAGGAAGAGGCCAAGAAGGTCATCGTAGCCGTTACCGACGCTAAGCGAGGTGCAGCCCGCACCTGCGCTGACAAGGAAGGCTACACTTCATTTATCATCCCCGACAATGTAGGTGGTCGTTTCTCTGTTCTTACACCGGTTGGTCTGCTCCCCATCGCCTGTGCAGGTTTCGACATCAAGGCACTCGTTGGCGGTGCCCAGGAAATGGAGAAGGCATGCGGCAAGGATGTTCCTTTCGCAGAGAACCCCGCTGCACAGTATGCTGCCCTGCGTAATGGTCTGTATCAGAACGGCAAGAAGATCGAGATTATGGTGAACTTCCAGCCTAAGCTCCACTTCATGAGCGAATGGTGGAAGCAGCTCTATGGTGAGTCTGAGGGTAAGGACAAGAAGGGTATCTTCCCGGCATCAGTTGATTTCACCACCGACCTCCACTCCATGGGACAGTGGATTCAGGACGGCGAGCGTACCATCTTTGAGACTGTCATCAGCGTTGAGGAGCCTGAGAAGAAATTGCTTTTCCCTGACGACGAGGAGAATCTCGACGGACTGAACTTCCTCGCTGGCAAGCGCGTAGACGAGGTCAACAAGATGGCCGAGCTCGGCACTCGTCTGGCTCATGTAGACGGTGGTGTGCCCAACATCCGCATCACCATGCCTCGTCTGAACGAGCAATATCTTGGACAGCTCATCTACTTCTTTGAGATTGCCTGTGGCATCAGCGGCAACATACTCGGCGTGAACCCCTTCAACCAGCCTGGTGTGGAAGCTTACAAGAAGAATATGTTCGCCCTGCTCGACAAGCCTGGTTACGAAGAAGACTCTAAGGCAATCAAGGCACGCTTGGAAAAAGAAGCATAAATGTATTGTCTCGCAATCAAGAAATACCTAGAAGATTACGGCTTTGAGGCTTTTAGCCCCAAAGCCGTGCTTTTCGACATGGACGGTGTGCTCTACGACTCCATGCCCAATCACGCTATAGCCTGGCAGGAATCGATGGCAAAGTGTGGTCTGCAAATGACGGCCGATGATGCTTATGCCACAGAAGGCGCCCGCGGCATCGACACCATCCGCGAGATGGTAAAGCGCCAACTAGGACGTATCATCGACGAGGCCGAGGCGCAGCGCATATACGACATTAAGACACAGATATTCCATTCCCTCCCTGAAGCACCCGTCATGCCAGGTATTCTACCGCTCATGGCCCAAATCCATACCGACGGTCTCACCATCGGTGTTGTTACGGGCAGCGGACAGCGTCCACTCATCCAACGTATCCTTAAGGATTTCGGAAGATTTGTTGATGAGGCTTGCATCACTACTGCGTATGATGTAACCCAAGGAAAGCCCGCCCCTGACCCTTATCTCATGGGATTGCAGAAAGCGGGGGCACTTATGCCTTATGAGGCGATTGTTGTCGAGAATGCACCGTTAGGAGTACGGTCTGGTCATGCAGCCCACATTCTCACGGTGGCTGTTAATACAGGGCCTTTGCCCGACGAAGAATTACTGGTTGCCGGTGCCAATCTTATCTTCCCCGATATGCAGGCATTCAGCGACCATTGGCACGACTTAATACACTGACTCCACTTATACACCTTCTTCAGAAGATGTCTCTGGTTCTAATGAGCCTGTAGTATCCATCAGTTCATCGCGCTTGATGCTCACATCGCCAAAGTTCGACACCGTCACAACAAGCGGGATGTATTCATCTGTCTGCGGATGACTCACACTACCGGCGAACACTAAGTTATTGCCGTCGACTTTGTCGAAAACAATTCCCTCTAGAATGCCTGTCTTCCGATAATCTTCGTCCAATTGTGCATCAAACGACATCTTGGTGAACGTACGAGTGAAAAAAGAACTGCCATCCGAACGAATCACTCTAAGGGTGATCCGGTTGTCAACGAACTGCTGTCCTGTCTCGTCCTTCACCATTCGCAGGCTATCGTCGGCCACACGGTCAATAGCCACCTGATAGTCCTTACCCAACCACTGAATATCCTTCTTCTGGCTATAGGACTGCATTTTTATCGGCCCTTGGGGCTTAGGTGTCTCTACTGTCTTTACGATAATATCATCGTGTTGCTTCTTCTTGGTACAGCCTGTTGTCAGCACCACAGCCAGACCTATGATAACTAGTTGTAACAGATTCTTCATCATCAAAATCTTTAAATCCGGGACAAAGGTATAAAAAAAAACTGAAAGTCACTGCAACTTTCAGTCTTTTTTCCAAATTATTACTTCTTTGGTGCGCCACGTCCTGGACCACGATGGTGATGACGATGCTTTTTCTGGTCGGCCTGCCAGGATTCAAACTGTTCAGAGGTCATAATTTTCTTTAGTTCACTTTCGTAAGCCTGACGGTTAGCCTCGCGTTCCTTGCGCTCCGCATCAAATTTGGCTTTCTGCTCCGGCGTTAGTTCCGGGCGCTTCTTACCGTCCTTAGGTGGCTGCTTATCGCCCTTCGGCTCCTGGGGCGTAGCGCCTGTTGTAGCATCGGGACCTTTGCCTCCTTTCTTTCCATGATGATGGTGATGGCGAGGACCACCCATCTTATCGGCATACTTGGTGTTCAGTTCGAGCAGGTCGGCTGCCTGTTTGTCATTCAGTCCATAACGCTTGACATCCTCGTTGGTGCGGTGACGAATCATCTCCTGCTTATCGAATTTCTTTTCAGGTCGCTTGTCGGCCTGTTTGTCCTGTGCTGTAGCGGCCGCACAAATCAGAACGGCGGCTATCATTGTCATCATTTTCTGTTTCATTGTTGTCGATTTTTAATTGTGATACATACTGTTATTATTTCGTTGCAACTACTTATTTGATGGTGTTTTCAGAAAAAAGTTTAAGGAAAAAACAAAAAAACGGGGGAACTTTCAGCGAACTGACATTTTTTTAGTATCTTTGCCGAAAAGTTTTCAACGAACAGATGAAAAAATTTTGGATCATCATTGTAATCCTGGCGCTGGCGGCTGGCGGATTGTGGTTATGCAGCGACTGGCACATGCAGAGCGACGACCAGTCTGAGGAGGTGCCGGAGGTGGCACAAGGCATCGACACGGTTCCGATGCTTGTCACACATATACAACAATGTGCGAAGCTCTATACGACAGAATATAGAGTGCACAAGATCATAACCCATGAGGATGCGCTTCGTCTGAAAGGATCCCTGTTAAAGAAGGACTTCAACATTAAGATGCCGTTAGGCGACCGAAAGATTGCCATTCCAATGGATGCCAAACTAAAGGCCTATATTGATTTCAGCGATTTTTCCGAGAAGAACATCGAACGTGAGGGTGAATGCATCACTATTGTGTTGCCTGACCCAAAGGTGACGATGACGAGTTCAAAGGTCGACCAGAAAAATATCCGTCAGTATGTGGCACTGACCAGGTCGGACTTTAGCGATGCAGAAATGACCAGTTACCAGGAACAGGGGCGTGCGGCCATCATTGCTGATATTCCAAAGATGGGTATTCTCGAAAAAGCCCAGCAGAACGCAGCAAAGGTGCTCGTGCCCATGCTGACAGAACTTGGCTACAAGGAGCAGAACATCACTATTGCCTTCCGTAAGCAATACAACTCAAATGATATCGTTAGGATGATTGAAGAGCTATGAAAACAGTGACATATATTAAAATAGGTGTGGCGATTGCTGTTGTACTGATGGTGATTGCCGGCATATTATGGTTACGGAGTGCAACGGAGGGTGACCATGTGGACTTTGGCGCGGAAGCATCCATTGACATGACACCTACACAGGTACATAGCATCAAGACCATCGGCGAATGGGAGTTTCTTTCCGTAAGTGCAGAGGAACTGGTAGATACCGTCAGGAAGGGCATTTTCAGAGACGACGAGTTGGTACGCATCTACCACGGGACTCTCCGACTCGGCATTAACATGCACAAGGTAAAGGCTGGGTGGCTGCAGGCAGCAGGAGATTCGGTAAAAGTCACACTGCCTGCAGTAGGCCTGCTCGATAAAGACTTCATCGACGAAGCACGTACAAAACCTTTCTACGAAGTCGGTAGTTGGAAGCCTGCAGACAGAGAAGCGCTTTATAAGAAGGCTCGCCGCCAGATGCTTACCCATTGTCTGACAAAAGAAAACCTGCAAGCTGCCCAGGTAAACGGTGAAGCGCAGTTCCGCAGCATGATGCGCTCAATGGGCTACAAACACGTAACAATCACATTCGAAAAATAAAGACTTAAAAGAGCAGAACGACAATGGACACACTCAACGAGATACTGACAGAGGTGAGTGGCTTCCTATGGGGATGGCCGATGATCATCCTGTTGCTAGGCACACACCTGTTTCTGACCATCCGTCTGAAGTTTCCACAAAGGCATATCTTCAAGGCCATCAAGCTGTCTGTGCAGAAAGATCCTGATGCAACAGGCGATGTGTCACAGTTTGGTTCTCTGGCCACAGCCTTGGCGGCAACAATAGGAACGGGCAACATCATCGGCGTAGCAACAGCCATTGCACTGGGAGGTCCCGGGGCTGTATTATGGTGCTGGCTCACGGGTGTGTTCGGTATATCCACAAAGTATGCAGAAGGTCTGTTGGCCATCAAATACCGTGTTCAGACAGCTGACGGGAAGATGCTTGGTGGACCCATGTATGCGTTGGAGCGCGGACTTGGCTGGAAATGGCTGGCGGTACTCTTTGCACTTTTTACAGCCCTTGCGGCTTTCGGCATCGGAAATACCGTACAGGCAAATGCCATCGCGACAGTAGCCCATGAGTCGTATGGCATCTCGCCTTATATCACCGGAGCGTTCGTCTGTCTGCTCACAGCTGCCGTAGTATTAGGAGGCGTGAAGAGTATTGCAAAGGTATGTAGCATGCTCGTACCGTTTATGGCTTTCTTCTACGTATTAGGCTGTGTATATATCCTTATCGTCAATGCGCCTTATCTATGGCCGGCGCTGAAGCTGATCTGCCACGCAGCCTTCTCGCCAGAGGCAGCTGGCGGCGGTTTTATCGGATCAACGGTCATGATGGCGGCGCGTTTCGGTATAGCCCGTGGACTTTTCTCCAACGAGAGCGGTATGGGTTCGGCACCTATTGTGGCAGCAGCTGCAAGAACCAGAAACCCAGTCAGACAGGCACTGGTATCATCGAGTGGCACCTTTTGGGACACAGTCGTCATCTGTGCGCTGACAGGACTGGTCATCGTGAGTAGTGTGCTTGCCTATCCGGACATTGACTTCTCCAACGGTGCAACACTGACCAAGGACGCTTTTTCAAAGATTCCCGTCATCGGAAGACCGCTACTGACATTCGGCCTGCTGACCTTTGCCTTCTCGACAATCCTCGGATGGTGCTATTATGGTGAACGGGCAGTAGAATACCTGAAAGGAAAACAATGGGTAAAGGGTTATCGCGTCATCTATATCATTGCCGTTTTCTCTGGCAGTGTCATGAATCTGACGCTGGTATGGAATCTGGCAGACTGCATGAACGCACTAATGGCTATACCCAACCTGATATCGCTATTGATGCTGAGCGGAATCCTTGTGCATGAAACGCGAAAATTCTTGTGGAGAGACAGACTCGACAAAGAGGATTAGACATCAACGCACAGGCAGGACAAACTCCATGCGAGTGCCACGAGTATAAGTATCATCGTAACGCAGATAGCCACCGATCTTCGAGGCCAGACGCTGGGCGACACTGAGGTCAAACTCTGTCTCCTCTACCTTCACATCCGGCTCCTCAAACCATCGGAACATATACGCTTTGCGGTCTTCCGGAATGCCGCCTCCCGTATCTTGGACGCAGAATGTCAGCTGACGCCGGGTCTCGTCGCAACGGCAACCTATACTAATTTCACCTTGCTTCGTAAAACGGCAAGCACAGTACACCAGTTTGTTAAGCACCAGTTCAACCATGTGGCGATCGGCTGAGACAAAGAACTCATCGCCAAGTTCGCGTACAAACGACAGACGCACGCCTTTGGCTACACTAGGGAGATTGGCATCAATGCATGCCTGACACAGACGATTTGGGCTGAAACGCTCGTCTTCCAACTGATGCCCGCGGCTCCCGTCTTCAGAATAGATGGATACCTCGTCGAGCAAGGTTGAGATCATACGGGCATTATACTGTATCTGTTCAGAGATATTGCGCTTTTCACCTTTTGAGAGATAAAGATCCTCTTTGGAGATAACCTCGGCCAAACCCGAAACGGAGTGTAGCGGTGTGCGTATCTCATGCGCCATTGACCTGATAAAGGCGGCCTTCAACTTATCTGACCTATGGAGATCCGACAACTGCGTCTGGACTGCCTTCAGCCGAAGCACTAATGCCAGACAAATAACAATCAGAATAATAACGACCCATATCATAAGCACATCCTCCCTCCTATTTCGGTTGATTAAGCACTGCAAATATATGCAATTATTCTTATGAATGCAAACTTTTGGGCCAATTTTTACGAATTTACAATCACTTTTTGATGATTTCGACTATTTTCAGGACGGATTTCTCCACTTTAAACCGGATGTCAAGGTCGAGGAACGGCATCCCATAGACACGTTCCGGATCATCGTGATAGCGGGGACGAGGATCCTGGGCAAGCACAGATTTCAGGACTTCAACGGAATCAGCGGGAACCTTGGATGCCAACGACTGAGGCAGTTCAACACTAAGCGGTTCCCATACGGTATCATCTACAAAGCCGCTTCTTGCATCAGGGTGAGCATCGGCATAGGCGACATACGGCTTGATGTCATAGATTGGGGTACGGTCCATCAGGTCAGCACCCAACACATGAATGACGGGGCCTGCTTCCGCATCGAACGCTATATGGTCAAGACGCACACAAGACAGTCCGAGGTTATTGGGACGAAAAGGTGAGCGAGTGGCGAATACCCCTAGTCGACGGTTACCGCCCAAACGAGGAGGACGGACCGTAAGACTCTTCTTGGCGTCGCTGTTGGCAGAGAATCCCCACACGAGCCACAGATAGTCAAAATCCTCTATCCCGCGAACGGTTTCCGCCTTACGATAAGGGGGCTCAAAGACGATACGGCCTGTCAGCATCGGCGCTAGTCCGCTCTGTCGTGGAATACCAAATTTCGTCTTCAATGGCGACTCAAAATAGGCTATCGGGTGTATCTCCATGGGTGCAAAGGTACATATAAACACAGAAAACACAAAAAATGTTCCGAAATATTTTGCAGAACAAAATAAAAATAGTACATTTGCAGACAGTAATCAACTACTACTCCATCCTGTAAGATGAAACGATTATTACTACTTTTGACCGCAACGCTTCTAGTCAGTTTCTGCAAGGCTGCAGAAAGTGATTATAAAACCAGTAAGGAATTCCTTTCTTTACGTGACTCCATGCACCATGCTTTCAACGATGGTGACACCGCAAGATTTTTCCCGGCTATCAGGAATCTGCTCAGTTATCTTGAGAAACAGAACGATCCCCACGCCTACTATACCCAGCGCTGCAACGTTATTGTATTCCTCATGAACCAAAAGAGGATATTCGAAGCCTACAAGCTGGCCCGTGAACTCTCTGCAGAACTGCGTGAAAAGAAGTTGGACAAGGAAATGTATATGGCCACGAACATGTTGGGACATATCAACAGCTACTGTGGCAATGATGAAGAGGCAAAAGAGAATTGGCGCGAGGCACTTCAGATGATGGAGGAAGCAGGCTACTATTCCAGTATGCCGCCTATCTACATGAATATCGTGAACGTAACCACGGAAGACAGTATAGAAGAGACCGACAGTCTGCTGGCAAAGGCTCTTGAGATAGCCAGGAAATATTCGCCAGACCGGGTGTTCGACATCGAAACCCGACAGACAATCAGCTATTTTTACCGTGGGGACTATCCTAAGTTTGTAGAAGGCTACAAGGCTTATAAGGCCGGCGAAGCCGAAGGCAAATCCTCTGTTCACGGCAGAGAGATGGAAGTGTTCTATCTGTCCTATCTCGGGAAGACCGACGAAGCCATCAATCTGGCTAGAAAAGAGTTGGGCGACGAAGGTAAAGATGCCATTGTGATTTTACTGGAAAAAGCGGGCAGATGGAAGGATGCATTCCTAGCCCTGAAAGAGCAGACGGCTTCGAAAGACTCTATAGACAATGTCGTGCTGATAAACAGCATGAAAGGAATCCGCGATGAGCTTGTGCTTTACGATGCCTACCGCCAGAACCATCGCACCAAGATGATCGGACTGACGGCAGCCCTCGCACTCATGAGCCTGCTGATCTTCGCCCTCTTCTATATCGTGCAGTCCAGGCGCAAACACATGAAGGAGCTGCAAAAGGCCTATCGCCGTGCTACCGAATCGGAGAAGATGAAAGCAGCCTTTATCCAGAATGTGAGCCACGAGGTGCGCACGCCGCTCAACATCATCAGCGGCTTCTCGCAGGTGATGGCCGACCCGGAACTGACAGACAGCGTGGAAGAGCGTCAGCACATGTCGGAAATGATGCAGAAGAGTGCCCATCAGATCACGTCGCTCATTGATGAGATCATCGGCCTTTCACTGATTGAATCGACAGAGAAGATGCGCAGAGAAGACACCCCGTGCATTAACCGTCTGCTGAACGATTTCCAGCGCGATTATCAAGACTTGGCAAAGAAGGGTGTCAGCGTGAAAGTAGATACGACATTGGCCGACGACTTCACGATAAAGACCAATGAGAACATGCTGAAGCGTATCATTACTGCCCTCATGGAGAATGCCGTAAAATATACGGAAGAGGGCAGCATCACCATCAAGGCCTCTGCCGACGAGAAGCAACTGCGCATCACGATAGAAGATACCGGCTGCGGCATTCCTGCTGACCAGGCAGAGAATATCTTCGGACGATTTGTGAAACTTGACTCCTTCAAGGAAGGTATCGGCCTGGGGTTGCCGCTCAGCCGCAAGTTGGCCGAACAGTTGGATGGCAACGTCATCTTAGATACGAAATACACACAAGGTGCAAGATTCATTGTAACATTACCTATCATATAAGTCATGAAACAAATCATTTGCTGTATCACACTTGCCTGTCTGACAGCGCTTGGGTGTCGTGCCGCTCAGAAAGTGGACGAGTTTACCACCAAAAGCGGAAAGAAAGTTACTATCACGTGCATCAAGCACGCCAGTATGGAAATCAATTACAACGGTGTGGAAATCCAAGTGGATCCCGTTGGTATGTGGCTGAAACCAGAGACTGACTATGCCACCTTCCCCAAGGCCAACATCATTCTCATCACCCACGAACACAAGGATCACTTCGACCGCGAAGCCATCCATCAGATACGTACGCCGGCTACGGCTATATATGTGAACCAGGCTGTCTTCGGACATTTCAAGAACGGATTAGTCATGAAAAACGGTGAAAAGGTGCAGTATGCCGATGATATCAGTATCGAGGCTGTACCCGCCTATAACACGACACCAGGTCGCGAACAGTTCCACCCTAAAGGTCGCGACAATGGCTACATACTCACCCTCGACGGACTACGCATCTACATTGCCGGCGATACTGAAGACATTCCTGAAATGGCAGACATCAAGGATATCGACATTGCTTTCCTACCCTGCAACCAGCCATACACAATGACGGTAGACCAAGTGGTGAATGCAGCCAAGATTATCAAGCCCAAGATTCTCTTTCCCTATCACTACAACGACACACCTGTGCATAAAATCGCCATGTTACTAGCCGGTAGCGGCACAAAAGTCATCATCAGAGATTACAAATAAGCAGAAATAATAAATCCCTCGCCGTCGGCGGGGGATTTATCGTATGGTTTAGCCCAGATACTTCATAAGGATACGGGCATGGCCGCTGTCGTGCAGCTTGGCAATGCTCTTCTCACGGATCTGACGAACACGCTCACGGGTAAGACCCATCTCAGCACCAATCTCCTCCAGACCGCGCTCCTGGCAACCTATGCCGAAGCACTCGCGAACGATTTTCAGTTCACGGTCCTTCAATACACTGCGCAACACGTTCTCCAGATCAGAAGTCAGCGACTCATAGTCTACCTGCTTGTCGGTACGAGAGTCATCGCCGGAACTCAGCATATCGGCCATTGAGTTGTCATCGTCCTCACCGAAGGGAGCATCAATACTCATGTGATGGCTGTCTGCCTTTGCCGTCTGTTCAATCTTCGACTCCTCGATATTCGTCAGCTCAGCCAGCTCCGTAACTGAGGGGCGGCGCTGATGGATCTGCTCAAACTTATTGATCTCCTGATTGATCTTGCTCAGGGCACCGCTCTGGTTCAGCGGCAGACGTACGATACGGCTCTGCTCTGCAATAGCCTGAAGGATACTCTGGCGAATCCACCATACGGCATACGAGATGAACTTAAAGCCGCGCGTTTCATCGAATTTCTCTGCAGCCTTAACCAATCCGATATTTCCCTCATCGATCAAGTCTGTCAGCGTCAGTCCCTGATGCTGGTATTGCTTGGCAACGGAAACGACAAAGCGGAGGTTCGCTGTTACCAGACGCTCCTTAGCTCTTTCGCCTTCAGGGCCTCCCTTACGGATGGCCTGAGCCAATTCAATCTCCTCATCAATGGTTACTAGGGGTTGACGACCAATTTCAACTAGATACTTGTCAAGTGCTTCACTTGATCGGTTGGTAATACTTTTTTGAATCTTTAACTGCCTCATATATGTCTTGTTACTCTGAAAAAGCGTGCAAAAGTACAAAAAAAAACGATACGTTGTAACCAGCGCACCGTTTTTTTAAGTCAATTTAACCAAAATCAACGCTCTATCAGCTCAATCTTGCTATCTCTGGGCTTGAAAAGCAGTCCTTTACAGGTTTTAGCGTCTGCCTTGTAAGCCTTCAGCTCTATGGCATTCCAGTCGATCTCGTCCGTACGCTGAGCGAGAGGCACATGGGGAATCAAGGCACCGTCGCGAACAAGGATGACAGCAGGAATCTGACCTGCCTCGATGGTCTGATAACCACCTTCGTAGACCTTGCCCGTCTGGTAGTCAATCCACTTGCCCTTAGGCAGATAGACCGTACGTCCGCTACCGCTTTCCATCAGCGGCGCTACGAGTATCTGAGAGCCGAACATATACTCATCCTCTACAAGCCAGGCGCCTGGATCCTGCGGGAATTCCACCAGCAAGGCACGTACCATCGGCAGACCGCGCTCAGAGCAGTCCTTCGCCTGGGCATAGACGTAAGGCATCAGCTTATACTTCATCTCGGCACAGGCACGGAAGGCATCTGTGAACGACTCGCTGATAAGCCAAGGCTCTGTAGGAGGTGCACCATGGGCACGGGTATGAGAGCTGAGGAATCCGAAAGGCAGCCAACGACGGTAGATATCCTCAGGCGAGGCTGTCACAAAGCCGCCCATATCGTGACTCCAGAACGAGAAGCCGCTCAGTCCGAAACTCAGGCCTCCACGCAGATCACCCATCATACCGGTGTTCGTGGTAGCAGCATCACCTCCCCAATGCAGGGCGTAGCGCTGAGAGCCTGCCCAGGCCGAACGTGCCCAGATGATTCCCTCGCCGGGATGGTTCTTCTCGACCACCTCCCACAAGGCTTTGTTATAGCGCAGCGGATAGAGGTTGTGCTCATAGAGGCCACCCTTTCCACTATGATAGAAACCGTTATAGGGTGCTGCCTCACCAAAGTCGCACTTGATGGTAGAGACGCCCTGCTTCAGCAGTCCCTCGATCTTCGACTGATACCAGCTGACGGTCTCAGAATTCGAGAAGTCGAGGATGGCATCCTCCACAGGCATGCCGCCCGTAGCATTCACCACGTGCATACCCTTCTCGATAATCTCGGGGAAGAAGCGGTTCTTCGGCGTGAAATAAGGCAACTGCCACAGACAGGTGTGGAAACCGTCCTTCGAGAACTGTTTCAGCATCTTCACGGGATCCTCGAAACGATCCTTTGCAAACTGATAGTCGCACTGCCAGTCGACGCCAAACCAACCTGTATCGAAGTGGATGACATCGCTGGGAATCTTATGGGCGCGCAACTGGCGGGCAATCTCCAGACCTTCCTTCTGCGAGAAGTAGGTGATACGGCTCATCCATGTGCCGAAACTCCAGAGCGGCAGCATGGGGCTCTTGCCTGTGATATTGGTATATTCGTCGAGGATATCCTTCGGTTCTCCGAGGAAGATGAAGAAGTCCATCTGCTCATCGGCCATAAACAGACGATCAGCCCCAATGTAAGAGGCACCGAAATCGCAGGTCACAGGGGCTGAGGTGTGCATGAAGATGCCATAGCCACGATTCGAGAAGAAGAAGGGCACGGGCTTATACTGTCCGTCGGTCTCTGGTCCCTGAGGGTCAGTCACGCTCAGGTGTACCTTCTGCCCTACCTTATTCAGCGAGGTAAACGACTCACCGCAACCGTAGATGCGCTCGCCGGGAGCCAGCGACCATACCGGATTGATGCTGCGCGAGTTGTCGCTTCCACGCTTGATAAACGAGAAGGGCAGCAGCTTCACCTGACTGGAGTCATTATCAAGGTTATGGCGTGTCTGCGTCAGGATCTTGCCCTTGGCATCCTTCACGACGATGCGCCAGGGGAACTTATGTATCTCTATCCTGCCATAATCAGAACTGTAGACAATGCCATTAGCCGTCTGCGAACTCTTCCACATGGCACCGGCACCTTTCTGCTTGAAACCGTCACAGAACATCACGTCGTCCTGATCCGAACATTTCGGCTCGATAGGCGTTGTCAGCATGCGGATACGGGCTGTCCTCGGCGAGATGAACTCCACCTTGATCTTCAGTTCAGGATCATTCACGTAAGCTGCATCGGGGAAATCGAGCATCTGCATGCGGACAGGCCAGTAGCCGTTCAGGTTAAAGGCCTGTCGGGGCGTCAGCCTGTAACGCTTCCACTGCACCAGTCCCTCACCCTTCTGGGCATCGAAACTCACGATGGAATCAGCCAGGAAATAAGTGTTCGAGAGGTCATAGAAATCCGTTGACACGTCTTTCTGCATTGCCTGCAGGTACTGAATGCCTGCATTCGTCTGAATCTGGGCGTTGGCAGCCATCGAGCCGCCAAGCATCAGCATCGCACATAGAATCTTTTTCATATCTCAGTATCTTGGTTTTATTGGTCAAAATGCAAACTCAATCACATCCGGCTGAAGTGTCGCTGATTTGGCCGTAATCGAGCCGTTGCCCGTTGCCACCACCATACACTTGCCGAAGAAAGCCTTGCGCTGGGGCGATGTGAAGCGCTCCATCGAGGTCTGGCAGCCGTTGTCGGTACCAAGGATGCCGCCTTCACCCTCATAGATGAAACAGATATTATCGTCAGCCCAGGGGCAGAGGTTGCCGTCCTTATCCACCACCTCGGCAGTAATGAAGGCGGTGTTCTTACCCTTATAGTCCACCGAGAGCCTTATCTTCGCTGGCGCACCGGCAGTCTTGATCACCTGCTCACACACCACCTTACCGTCCTTACGGCTGACAGCCTTCACCTCACCCGGGTCGAACGTGACGCGCCAGCCCACGTGATACTCCGTGCAGAGTCCCGGCTTCCAGCCTTCCGGCTGATGGTCGGTCTTACGGCGCACGCCCTGACTCTGGCCGTTGATGAAGAGCTCCACCTCGTCGGCACCACTAAAGTAGCACCACATGTCGATATAGTCGCCCGGCACCCAGTTCCAGTGGGGGAACAGGTGCAGCATGGGTTTCTGCGTCCACTCACTCTGATACATATAATAGGCATCCTTGGGGAAGCCCGCCAGGTCGATGACGCCGAAGTAGCTCGAGCGTGCAGGGAATCCGTAGGGCGTGGGCTCGCCGATGTAGTCGAAGCCTGTCCAGATATACTGTCCGCCGACGAACGGGTTGTGCTTCACCACGTCCCAGGTCTCCTCATGGGTACTCGACCATGAAGCATGCATATTGTCGTAGGCCGAACACATATACGTCGGGTCGGTATAGGGCAGCCACCACTCCTTCGGTGCCTTGAATACGGTATCGGAGGGCATCTTATAGAAGCCGCGTGTCTGCAAGGCCGATACACTCTCCGAGAAGATAAACGGCTGGCCGGGGAAGTTCTTCGGCACATCCTTCACCCACTCATGGTGGTAATTGAAGCCGACGAGATCGATGGCGCCGCTCTTGAAGAGGTGGTTGTTAGGCGACGGCTCATTGCAGCCGGCCGTGACGGGGCGCGAGGTGTCGTAACGCTTCACGATCTCTGCCAGATGCCGGGTGAGCAGACTCTGCACGGAGAGTTCCCCGTCCTTCGCCAGCGTCGAGGCGTCGTGGCCCGCGTTCAGGATCAGGTTAGCCTGTTCCAGCGTCAGCGTGTCAGCTTCGGCCGACGACCACTGCTCGAGCACCTCGTTGCCGATCGACCACATCAGGATGCTCGGATGGTTACGGTCGCGCAGGATCAGATCCGTGAGGTCGCGCTCATGCCACTCGTCGAAGAACCGCGCATAGTCGTTCTGCGTCTTCTTGCGGCGCCACATGTCGAAACTCTCGTCCATCACGATCAGTCCCATCGTGTCGCACATGTTCAGCAGCTCTGGTGCCGGGGGATTATGCGACGAACGGACGGAGTTCACACCCATCGCCTTCAGCTTCGTCAGCTTACGGTGCAGGGCATCCTCGTTCAGCGCAGCACCCAGACAGCCGAAGTCGTGATGCTCACACACGCCGTTCAGCTTGAAGTTCTTGCCGTTCAGCCAGAAGCCCGTCTTGGCATCAAACTTAAAGTCGCGGAAGCCACAAGTGGTCTCGTAGGTGTCCACCACCTTGCCCCCGACGGTCACCTCCGTCAGTACCTTATACACATTCGGCTGCTCACACGACCAGAGCATCGGCTTGGCAACGGTGATTGCCGACTTTGCCCCTTTCGACTTTCCGACGACCTTTCCGTTCGGATCGATGAGCGTATTCTGGATCAGAGGCGCTGCGCCCTCCACCGTCACTTCGATACTGAGGCGGCCTTTCCCCTTCACGACACGGGCATCGGCAAACACGCCCCAGTGCTTGACGTGTACCGGACTGGTCTTGGTGAGCCACACGTGGCGATATATGCCGCAGCCCGAATACCAGCGCGAGTTGGGCTGGTCTGAGTTATCCACTCTCACGGCCACGATATTCTCACCCTCCTTCACGTAAGGCGTAATGTCATATTCGAAACTCGAATAGCCGTATGGACGGAAGCCCGCCTTCTGACCGTTCACGTAGACGGTAGCGTTCATATACACGCCGTCAAACTCCAGGAACACCTTTTCAATCTTATCCAGAGAGAAGCGTTTCCTGTACCACCCGATTCCGCCAGGCAGGGCTCCCCCACCCGCTCCGCTGGGGTTCCCCACGTAGAAGTCGCCCTCGCGAGCCCAGTCATGGGGCACGTCGAGCTGCCGCCACCACGAGTCGTTATAGTCAGCCTTCGCCATCTGCGCCGAGTCACCCAACACGAACCGCCAGTCCTTGTCGAAATTCTGTCGCTCCCTCGCCTGTGCCGTCACTCCCATGAGCGCCAGCAGCAAACCCATACAAAAAGATAATTTCCTGTTATTCATTATCAATTATTTTAGTTATTGTTTTTATGGTGCAAAGATAATAAAAAAATTCCATTCCACCAAATATTTCTCCATAATAGTTTGGAGGAAAAGGCAGACTCATCTGAATCGTGTCCGCGCTTCGTTAATAGGCTATTCCTTGTCTGTATTTTCTTGTTCCACAATTCTTCTTTCCAAATCCTCCAGCATCTTCAGGTCATCAGCATCAGCTGCTTGCGCCTCCACCTGTTTGCGCTTGGTGTTGAAGACATTATAGACCTGCTTGGCTTTTTCCTCAGCTTCGTAGTTTGTAATACTACCAGCACCTTGCAGGATGTCTTTTTCCTGTAATCATCTCCAACGAGTAGAATACCACATTGTAATTCTTGCCATCCTTAGCAAAGAGGGCTACTGATGCACGTCCGTCAGCTGTCCGATAGATGATGATATTCTGCTGTTCGTCCATTGTTTATTCAAATACTTTTCGTAACATTCCCAACCTTCTTTCATGCCTCGTCCTCTCATTAATACTTGATTCTGAAATAGTCGAGTATGGCTTTATAGTTGTCCTGTGCAGAGAGACAGGTGTCTGTAAGATAGCCATCGATATGCCCCCACTCACGCATGCCACGATAATAGAACATCTTCAATTCGTCGGTGATGATGAAGGGAACGACACCACTACGCAGGCACTCTTTAAACATGACGAGACGACCTACACGCCCATTACCGTCTTGGAACGGGTGAATCTTCTCGAAACGGACATGATAATCGAGGATATCTTCTAACGAGTGCTGCTGTTTAGCATTGTAGATTTCTATCAGTCGTTGCATACTTTCATGCACACGTTCTGGCTCACACGTTGCCTCACCACCCACTTCGTTGGGCAGTCGTTTGTAGTCGCCTACGGCAAACCAGTCCTTGCGGCTGTCGGATGTGCTTGATTTCAGGATGCCATGCAGCGTCTTCAACAGTTCTTCCGAAAGCGGTTCTTCTGCCTTGTCGATAATCAGGTCGATGCAACGGAAATGGTTCACCGTCTCCACGATATCATTCACGTTCACAGCCTCGTCGGCTGTCACACCAATGGTATTCGTCTCAAAGATATAACGCGTTTGGTCATGTGTCAGACGGCTACCCTCGATATGGTTCGAGTTATAGGTTAGGTCTATCTGCGTTTTGTGATAGATACCGCCTTTCATCTTCATCTCTTTCTGCTCACGAAGGGCAGCAAGCAGCGGTGTTATATGATCTTTCATACTGTTTTTGCCATTACGTTTTTAGGGGGTTATATTCAGTCTGCAAAGATAACGCAAAAAATCCATTCGGCCAAATAAATCTCCATAATTGTTTGGAGGAAAAGCATAAACTAAAGTGGATTTGGTGGTTCAATGGTTCAGTGGTTCAGTGGTTCAGTTCTAAAACTTCTAATTAAAAAAACACAAGTTAGTATCATATTTATATATATATAAATATATATATAAATATGAAATGAATTTGAGCATAGAAATAGGTTTTTTTTAATTGAACCACTGAACCACTGAACCAATATCAATTCGATTTTTCAAGAATTTGCTTTACATTTCAATGCAATAAATATACATTCTCGAATCCGCCTCTTTTCAAGCGTTAATCAGTCGTAAGCAGAAGCATTCTCTATCGTAATTCGATTCTCATTCGGCTTACGATTGATTCTGAATCGCCTGAAATGCCCTAAAACAGGGATTTTTCCACTATAAATGATAGATTATGAATATTTGTTACATAATT